>OJKZ01000066.1_pt1 | contig 60982 bp, 60 predicted proteins | sample 1596791 | NCBI WGS metagenome assembly OJKZ01 (sample SAMEA3904677, study PRJEB24821) | metagenome | biome: Builtin; feature: hospital; material: surface | place: USA | collected 2013-06-04 | reverse complement strand
TCGGCAGCGTCAGATGTGTATAAGAGACAGGTTTTAGACCCGCGCGACTGGGTTGGTCGCGCGGGTCTGGAGCAGCGCTAGTAACGGGTGCGGCGCTAGATGCGGGTGCGGCGCGTGGGCGTGTCCACGAAGGTCAGCGCCCACGTCATGAAGACAAGATCCTCCATGGGCAGGTCGGCTTCGACCGCAGCGTCAACACCGGCCTCGATGTCGACGTGGAGGTCGCCCGAGGCCTTGCCTCGGGTCACGGCGACAAGCGTGCCGGCGGCGTCGCGGATCTCGCGGTGCAGGCCAGAACGGTTCAGGGTGTAGCGGCGCCCGTCGCAATCCGCGGTGTAGCGCGCCACCGTAAACCCGGCCTTACGCAGCACGAACTCCCCGCCCGTATCCGCATCGACGGCCTTAAACCGGCGCGCGCTCCCGGCGGTGATGCGCAGCACGGCGCTCGGCAATGCCCCACCGACGGTGATGGTGTCGTCGGTGGCGGTGGCGCGGGTGCGGGAGTCGTCGAGAAGCGTGGCGCCCTGCCAAATCACAGCATCGCCACCACAACAATAAACAGCGACAAGAACACCAGGGTGCTGATCAGCGCGGTTGAATTGACCATCTTGCGAGCCTCAAGCACCTCGCGGGTCAACCACGCAAGGCCGGCGACCTGCGTGAGCGGCAGGTCGGTCTCGCCCTCGAACTCGAGGATCGCCTTGCGCACACCGTTGTGGTCCTGGGTGAACTGGGCAACCTTCTCGCCGCTCGCATCCTCGACCACCCAGTTCTTGGAGGTCTCCGGGACGAACGCGTAGGCGTGGCCCTCGATGACCAGGTCGATGCGCTTCGCGCGCTTCAAACTGTTCGACGTGCGCACGATCTCCTCGCCGCGGCGCGTCGCTACCGCACCCGATTCGGGGTGCGACACCAACTGCCACTCCTCGCCGCCCACAATGGCGCGGTCGTGCGAGAACACACCCAACACCTCGGGTCCGGCCTCCGCGAGCAACTTCGGCGCGTCGCGGTCCGTGCGATCCCAGCTGACGTAGTGCATTAGCAGCCGATCAGGCGGGCGGCCAGGTAGGCCTCCAGCTCGTCGAGAGGCACGCGCTCCTGCTCCATCGTGTCGCGCTCGCGAACGGTCACAGCGTTGTCCTCAAGGGTGTCAAAGTCGTAGGTGACGCAGAACGGGGTGCCGGTCTCGTCCTGGCGACGGTAACGACGACCAATCGCACCCGAGGTGTCAAAGTCCACGTTCCAGTACTGGCGCAGCTTGGTAGCCAACTCCTCGGCGGGGCCGGCGAGTTCCGGCTTCTTCGACAGTGGCAGCACGGCAACCTTCACCGGCGCGAGGCGACGGTCCAGGCGCAGCACGACGCGGGTGTCGGTGCCGCCCTTGGCGTTGGGTGCTTCTTCTTCATCGTAGGCGTCGATAAGAAATGCCATCATGGCGCGGCCCAGGCCAGCGGCCGGCTCGATGCAGTACGGGATCCAACGCTCCTCGTTCTGCTGGTCGTAGTACGACAGGTCCTCGCCGGACGCCTCGGAGTGGGTCTTCAGGTCATAGTCCGTACGGTTGGCCACACCCTCGAGTTCGCCCCACTTGGAGCCGGTGAAGCCGAACGCGTACTCGATGTCCACGGTGCGCTTGGAGTAGTGCGACAGCTTCTCCTGCGGGTGCTCGTACAGGCGCAGGTTCTCCGGGTTGATGCCCAAGTCGACGTACCAGTTGAAGCGGTTTTCAATCCAGTACTCGTGCCACGTCTCGTCCTCGCCGGGTTTGACGAAGAATTCCATCTCCATTTGCTCGAACTCGCGGGTGCGGAAGATGAAGTTGCCCGGGGTGATTTCGTTGCGGAAGGACTTGCCGATGTTGGCGATGCCGAACGGCGGCTTGAGGCGCGCGGACGTCATCACGTTTTTGAAGTTAACGAAGATGCCCTGCGCAGTCTCCGGGCGCAGGTAGTGCAGGCCTTCCTTGTCGTCGACGGGGCCGAGGTAGGTCTTCATCAAACCGGAGAATTCCTTCGGCTCGGTCCAGTTGCCAGGCTGGCCGGTCTCCGGGTCGTTGATGTCGGCGAGCCCGTTTGCTGGCGGGTGGCCGTGCTTCTCCTCGTAGGCTTCGATCAGGTGGTCGGCACGGTAGCGCTTGTTGGTGTACAGCGACTCGACGAGCGGGTCGGTGAACACCTCGACGTGGCCCGAGGCCTCCCATACGCGGGTGGGCAGGATGATGGAGGTGTCGACGCCGACGGTGTCGGGGCGGGAGGTCACCATGTGCTTCCACCACTGGCGCTTGAGATTTTCTTTCAGCTCGACGCCGAGTGGGCCGTAGTCCCACGCGGAGCGTGTTCCGCCGTAAATCTCACCTGCGGGGTACACCAAACCACGGCGTTTGCAGAGGTTGACGACGGTTTCGATCTTGGATGCGGGCATCACAATCTCCTGCGTGTAATACGGTTGCCAAAATACGTCGATCAGTCTAGCCGTTTCACTTTGCGACGACGCAGACGACCCTTTGGACATAAGTCCCACCTTTACGCCTGCTTCGAGTAAACTGTGTGACAACTGTGTAGGACTGTCGTCGAAAGGGGCCGCCCATGCGTGACGACCTTCGCTTTTCGCCGGAGGAGTTAGACCACACTGCCGCACTGATCCGAGTGCTGGATTCGGAGATGCGTCTTCGGATTTTGCTGCTGCTGCACGATTCACAGCGCGCGGTCCATGAGTTGGTGGGGATTTTGGGGAAGTCGCAGCCGCTGGTGTCGCAGCATTTGCGGGTGCTTCGCGACGAAGGCCTCGTCGCCGCCAAACGCTGCGGCCGCGAAGTCGCCTACGAACTTGCCAACCCCACCGTGATCCGGATTATCCACGCGCTCGTAGACCATGCCTGCGAGTTCTACGCGCCGGCCGCTGACACAACCCGGCGCACGTCGGTGCCGGGCCAGGACTAGCCCGAATCAGCACTAGGCAAGATCCGGCTAGGCCTCGTCCCAGTCGAGCGCCATCCCGGCTAAGCTGGCCCGGTATGAAACACCGCCCACACAGCACGCGTCCGGTCCCGAAGCTTGGCCCGAGGATGACTAAGCAGCGCGCGGCGGTCGTCGATACGCTGCGTGGCTTAGACAAATTCGCCTCCGCACAAGCCATCCACGAGATCCTCACCGAACAAGGCGAGTCCGTAGGACTGACCACCGTCTACCGCACGCTGCAATCACTCGCGGACGTCGACGCGGTGGACGTGCTTTACTCCCCCGAAGGCGAAACGCTCTACCGCGACTGTCTCGCCGACCACCACCACCATCACCTCCTGTGCTCCAAATGCGGGCGCAGCGAGGAAATCGAAGGCGGCCCGGTAGAAAGATGGGCCGAGGTGATGGCGAAGCACTACGGCTACGAACTCGTCGGCCACGACGCCGAAATCTACGGCGTGTGCCGCGACTGCCAGGCGAAACGCTAGCTATCGAACTTATCTACCGCGCCGCCAAAGCGCCGGTCGCGCTTCGCGTACTCCAGCACCGCGTCCCACAGGTCCTGCTTAGTAAAGTCCGGGAACAGCACGTCCTGGTACACCATCTCCGCGTAGGCCGACTGCCACAGCAGGAAGTTTGAGGTGCGCTGCTCGCCCGACGGGCGCAAAAACAGGTCCACGTCGGGCATGTCGGCGCGGTACAGGTAGCGTTGGATGGTTTTTTCGTCGACGTGGTGCACGTTGTCGTCGATAAGCGCCTGCACTGCGTCGGTGAGTTCGGCGCGACCGCCATAATTCACGCACATCGCAAGGGTCAGCCCCGTGTTGTGCTTCGTGAGCTCCTCGGCGACCTCAAGCTCCTCGATCACGCTGCCCCACAGTTTCGGGCGGCGCCCGCACCACACCACACGCACGTTCTTCTCATGCAACTCGTCACGCTGGCGGCGCAACACGTCGCGGGTGAAGTTCATCAAAAAATGCACCTCGGAAGGGCTGCGCTTCCAATTCTCCGTAGAAAACGCGTACGCGGACAGCCACTCCACCCCACCAAGTTCGATGCAGGCGTCGACGGCATCCATGAGCTTCTCCTCGCCCACCTTGTGCCCCTCGGTGCGCTTCAAGCCCCGTTGCTGCGCCCAGCGGCCGTTGCCGTCCATCACCAGTGCGATGTGTTTCGGGATGAACTTCTTGTCAATCTTCGGTGCGCCCATGGGCGTTAATTATGCCTGCTCCATGATCTTCAGACTCTTCAGCCCGGCCTCAAGGTTGTGCTGCACGTGCGTCACGGTCGCGCGGTGAATCTGCGCAACGCGTATCGACGACACCCCGTAGCCACCCCGCAACAACCACATATCGTGCAGCGTCTCCGGATCCACGTCCATGGATCCGGTGGGCCGGCAGTTGTTGCACACCGCCCCGCCGACGGTGGCGTTGAACGCCTTGTGCGGGCCCGGGGCCTGGCAGTTCGCGCAGTTGAACAGGCTTAAACCCCAGCCGGCGTGCTCGGTGGCCCTAAGCATGAACGCGTCGAGCACCAGCGTCGGATGCTGGTCGGTCTGCAGGTTGGTCAGCGCCTCCTGCACGAGCCCGAACAGTTCCGGGTCCCCCTGGTCGTAGGAAAGCTTCTCGGCGACCTCCATGACGGCGCAGGCGGCGGCGTAGCGGTCGAAGTCGTCGATAATGCGGGCGCCGTAGTAGGTGACGGTGTCTGCGCCGGTGATCGTCGATAAGCCTCTGCCCGGATACACCTGCACATCCACATCCACGAACGGCTGCAGGCGCGAGCCGAAGCGGCTTTTCACCTTGCGCACGCCCTTCGCCACCCCGCGCACCAGGCCGTGGTTGCGGGTCAGCAGGACGATGACACGATCCGCCTCACCGAAATCGTAAGTGCGCACCACAAAGGCGCGATCGCGCCAGGACGGCCTAGAAGCCAAGCCGGCCCAACGCCTTCGGATCCTGCTGCCAGTTCTTCAGGATCTTCACACGCACATCCAGGTAGATGTTCTGGCCGACCAGGTCGATGATCTGCTTGCGCGCGCGGTGCACAATGCCGCTTAAGCGCCGCCCGTCCGGCCCCTCAATGATGCGTTTTTGGCCCGGGCGCTCCAGATACAGCACCGCGTAGATCATGGTGCGCTCCGGGTTGTTCGGGTCCGGGTGTATTTCGTCGATTTGGACGGCGACGGAGTGTGGGAGTTCGTCGCGAAGCCCGCGCAGTGCCTCCTCGCGGATCAACTCGGCGATACGCGTCTCCACATCCTCGTCGGTGGTGTGGCCCTCCGGGTAGAAACGCGGGCCCTCCGGCAGGTGGTCGATGAGAATGTCCAGCAGCGTGTCCGTCTGCACACCTGCGGTTGCGGAGACCGGCACAACCTCACAGTCAGGCCCGAGCAGGTCGTGCAGCTCGAGCAGGCGCTCGCCGACAGTGTCCTTACCGGTCTTGTCCAGTTTGGTCACGATGCCCACGATCGGCGTGTTCGGCTTCGTTTTGCGGATCTCGTCGAGGATGAAGCGATCACCGGGTCCGATCTTCTCGTCCGCCGGCACGGTAAAGCCGATCACGTCGACGTCCGCGAAGGTGTCCTTCACCACGTCGTTGAGCCGCTCGCCCAGCAGCGTGCGCGGGCGGTGAATCCCCGGCGTGTCCACCACAATGACCTGCGCACCGTCACGGTTGATCACGCCGCGGATCGGGTGGCGCGTGGTTTCCGGCTGGTCGGCCATGATGGCGATCTTCTCCCCCACCAGCGCGTTGGTCAGCGTGGACTTGCCGGTGTTCGGCCGCCCGACGAAGCTGACAAAGCCCGACTTGAACCCTTCCGGCGTGTTTGTGAAACCGCCGTGAGCGATCGCGTCTTCTGGCAGGTTGTCCGGGAAATCAATCATGGTGCGCATCCTACCGTTGTGGATAACTTTTTCGGTGGTGTGGGAGTTATCCACAGATTTTTTGTGGGGTCTTGTGGGGGTTGCGGTGGGTTTCTAGCGTCGGGTGCATGGATTTTTTGGAGTTTTGTTCCGCGGGCGTGGGGATGCTCGCCGGGTTTTCTCGGGAGGCCGCAGTTGCCGCTGGCTTATCGACGACACGAGCGCGCGACCTCGCCCGCGTCTTCGACACGTACTATGGCCCGACCAAGTTCACTCGCAAGCAGGCTGATGCGCTGGCGTTGGCGGAGGGGTTGCCGATCGACCAGTTAGTACTCATTGAGAAGAAGTTGGTTGTGGTGGCGTCGGCCGCTGAGCGGTGGCGTATCCGGTTAGATTTGGTGCGGCATCGTGGTTCGTTTCGCTCGCTGTCGAAGCGCATCAGCAGGCTTATCGACGTCCCCGTGACCGCCCCCAAACCCTCCTGCCGGTTCACGCGCTCGCGTGAGGGCATGCGTACCATGACGCTGACGTACAACGAGCGCGATCTGGCCGACTTGGAGCACACGCTGCGTTCCATGATCGATGAGGATCGGCCGGCTGCGGAGCAGATGGCCGGCTCACTGTTCCGCCTGTTGCGCGAGGGCGGCGGGGTGCCGCGCGCGGCGCTGCGGCCGATGATTTTGGTGCCGATCCAGGCCTACACCCGCATCATGGACGGCTGCGGCGACGACGTCGAACTTGTACTTACCGACGGCACCACGATGACCGGCGCCGAGTTTCTCACCCGTGAGTTCGGCGACGTGCTCGAGGTGGCCGCCTTCCACCCGCAGAAAGGTGCGGTGAACCTGTACCGGACGCAGCGGCTGGCGAATGGGAAGCAGCGGACGATGTCGAAGTTGATGTCGCCACGTTGCGCCTTCCCCGACTGCCGGCATTCCGCCGAAACCACCCAAACCCACCACATGCACGCGTGGAAGCACGGCGGGATGACCAACATAGACAACCTGGCGCAACTGTGCGCCTACCACAACGGAGTCAACGACGACGACCGGTGGCGGGCGATCCGCGGGCACATCGACAACCCGAACGGGCGCATCTGCTGGATCGCACCCAACGGGACCGAAGTGCCCACCGTGACGGGGGCGATGGAGCTGCTGTTCGACTAATCGATTCACCCGGCCCCGAAAACGCGAAAAACCCGCCCGGGTGAGCGGGTGACGCGGTGTGCCTGAAACCGGTTAGAGGGCTTCGACCTCGAACTGGAGTTGCGGGTTGGCGTAAAACTCCTGGGCCTCGACCAACTGGAGCTCGTTCGCGTCGGCCTCGAAGGTCACGCGCAGCATGTCGTAGACCGAGGAGGCGGTCTTTGCCAACGCGTCCTTTGCGTCGTGGCTGCGCACGTAGTGGCCGGTAAACAGCGCTGCAGTAACATCGCCGGAGCCGTTGCGCTTAAACGGCAGGCGCGGGGTGCGCACGATCCACTTGCCGTTGTCGTCCACGGCGATCATCTCGATCGCATCCTCGGGCGTTTCGGGGCGCTCCACCGAAGTCACCAGCACGGTCGACGGGCCCATCTCACGGGCCGCGTCCACGGCGGCGAGGGTGGAGTCGAGGTCGGTGACGTCGCGCTCGGTGAGGTAGCCCAACTCGAACTGGTTCGGCGTAATGATGTCCGCCGCCGGCACGATCGTCGAGCGGAACAGCGGCGGGATCGTATCCGCCACGAAGCAGCCCGACTTCGCCGAACCCATCACCGGATCGCACGCATAGAGCGCATCCGGGTTTTCAGCCTTGATGTCGCGCACGGTGCTGACGATCACGTCGGCGATTTCCGGGGAGGCCTGGTAGCCGGTGAGGATGGCGTCGATAAGCGGGAACGCATTGCGGTCGCGGATGCCCTTGAGCACCGCCGCAACGTCGGCGGCCGGAATGATCGGCCCCTCCCACGCACCATAACCCGTGTGATTGGAGTAGTTCACCGTGTACACCGGCCACACCTCGTGGCCGATGCGCTGCAAAGGAAAGACCGCCGCCGAGTTGCCAACATGGCCAAACGCGACGGCGGACTGGATCGAGAGAATATTGCTCATACGAGCATTTTAGAGCTCCGGCGACACCAGAATCTTCACTGCGGTCTCGTTGCGGTTAATCAGGGTGTCAAAGCCCTCGTCGACGACACCGTCGAAGCCGATCTTGCCGGTGATGAACGGCTTCAGATCAATCTTGCCGGACTCCACCAACTTGATGGTCTGCGGGTGATCGTGGGCGTAGCCGATGATGCCGCGGATGGTCAGTTCCTTCATCACGAGCGCGTGGATGTCCAGCTCGGCCTTCTTCGACCAGATGGACTCGACGACCAGGGTGCCCTTGAGCTTGAGGCAGTCGATCAGCTGGTCGAGCACGACGTTGACGGAGGTGCACTCGAATGCGACGTCGACGCCCTTGCCGTCGGTGATCTTGTCAACCTCTGCCTTGAGGTCGGTTGCGCTCGGGTCGATCGCGTAGTCGGCGACACCTGCGTCGAGCGCCTTCTGGCGACGCAGCTCCGAGAGCTCGGAGACGATGACGGTCAGGCCGTATGCCTTCGCCACAGCTGCGGTCAGCACGCCGATCGGGCCAGCGCCACCGATGAGGGCGACGTCGCCTTCCTTCGCCTCAGACGCAACGAATGCGTGGTGGGCGACGGACAGCGGCTCGATGAGCGCAGCCTCGTCGAGCGGAACATCGTTGGAAATCGGGTGAACCCAGCGACGCTGCACAGCGATCTTCTCGGAGAGGCCGCCGCCGCCACCTGCGAGGCCGATGAAGTTCACGTCCGGGTGGAGGTTGTACGGGCCCGGCTCCTTCGGGTCGACGTCGTCCGGCAGGACGTACGGCTCGACGACAACGTGCTGGCCGACCTCGAGGTCGTCGACACCCTCGCCAAGCGCCGAAACAACGCCGGAGAACTCGTGGCCGAGGGTGACCGGCGGTTCCTCACCGGTGATGGGGTGCGGATGGCCAGGCTTCGGGCAGAAGATCGGGCCTTCGAGGTACTCGTGCAGGTCAGTGCCGCAGATGCCGCACCAGGCGACGTCGATGAGCACCTCTCCCTTGCCTGCAACCGGGGCGTCGATTTCCTCGACGCGGATGTCCTTCTGGCCGTAGTAGCGAACTGCTCGCATGGTGGAACTCCTTTCGGTTGGTTACAGGTGCTACGATACCCCGTTTTCGGGTTCCTCGCCGACCGCAACCAGCACGGTGCGGGTCTTGATGCGTCCGCGTCGGTCGCGGCCGCCTTCTGCGGTGTAGCGGATGCCGTCGCGAAGAATGGAGGCGCCGGGAAGGGGCACGCGGCCGAGTTCGTACGACAGCAGGCCGGCGACGGTGTCCACATTGTCGACGACCTCCTCCGAGTACTCCAGCGTGTAGTCGAGGTGGTCGGCGAGGTAGTGCACGAGGTCGTCGAGAGGCAGGCGCGCTTGGACGCGGAAGACGCGCTCGTCGATTTCTTCGATGGGGGCTTCTTCATCCTCGTCGTATTCGTCGGTGATCTCGCCGACGATTTCTTCAAGAAGGTCTTCCATGGTGAGCAGGCCTGCGACGTTGCCGAACTCGTCGATAACCACCGCGATGTGGGTGTTCTGCTGCTGCATCGCGCGCAACAGCAGGTCGAGCGGCTTGGAGTCCGGGATGAACATCGGTTGGCGCATCAACTCGGTCAGTGGCGTGTTCGGGTCGACGGGCGCGCCGCGGTCGGTGAACATGTCTTTGAGGTAGGCGACACCGATGATTTCGTCGACGTTTTCGCCGATGACGGGCACGCGGGAGTGGCCGGAGCGCACCATGAGTGCGGTGGCTTGGCGGGCGAGTTTTTCGCCTTCGATCCATACCATTTCGGGTCGCGGAACCATGACTTGGCGTGCGGTGGTGGAGGCAAGGTCGAAGATGTTTTGGATCATGCGGCCTTCGGTGGTTTCCACCACGCCTTTTTCTTGGGCGACTTCGACCATTTCGCGCAGTTCGATTTCGGTGGCGTATGGCCCGTTGCGGAAGTCTTCGCCGGGGTGGAACAGGTTGCCGATCCAGATGAGCAGTTTCGCCACTGGTCCGAGCACGGTGTGGAAGATGTGCAGGCCTTGGGCGGCTTTGAGCGAGATGGTGTACGGGTTACGTTTGCCGGCGGTGCGTGCGAACACGCCGATGATGGAAAACTGCAGCAGCGTCACGACGATTACCGCCACCGCAATCGCCCACGCATCTGACGCGATGACGTCCATGGCCAGCATCGCCGCTGAGACTGCCGCCATGACATCTAAGACGGTGCGCAGCAGCACGAGGGTGTTGATGTGATTCGCGCGATTATCGACGACGCGCAGCAACGCATCTGCACCCGGCGTCTCATCCTTGACCATGCCTTCCACGCGGGCACGCGAGATGGGGGCCAGGGCAGATTCGACGGAACCGAGCAGGCCGGAGAGCAGTAGCGCAACGACGGTGATCGTTGCGAAGGTGATGGTCAGTGTCACTCGGCGCCCTTCATCAGCTTGTCTAGCTCGTCGCGGTCAGCTGCGGACGGGAAGGCGTGCGGGCCGGTCGGCTTCGGCTGGTATGCCACCCCGCGACGGGCCAGGTCGTCGTACCAGTCGGCGAGGATCTCGTTTTGCAGCGCGAACATTTCACGCTCATCCTTCGGCTCGATGTGGTCGTAGCCGAGCAGGTGCAGCACGCCGTGGACGGTGAGCAGCGCCATTTCGTGGGCGAGGTCGTGGCCGGCCATCTCTGCCTGTTTGCGGTCGTAGGCCGGGCACAGGATGATGTCGCCGAGCATCGCAGGTCCCGGCATGTCGGCGTCGGGCCGTCCCCCACCCGGGGTGAGTTCGTCCATGGGGAAGCTCATCACGTCGGTGGGGCCGTCGAGGTCCATCCAGCGGACGTGGAGGTCGGCCATGGTGGCTTCGTCGACAAGCGTGATGGTTGCTTCGGTGTCGGGGTGGACGTCCATGGTGCGTAGGGCGTAGGAGGCGACGTCGATAAGCATTTGCTCGTTGACTTCCGCCTCGCCGGACTCGTTTAAGACTTCAATGCTCACTGCGCTGCCTCCGCTTCGCGCTCTGCTTCAATCTTCTGCTGCCGCTTTTCGTAGCGCAGCGCGTTCTGGGCATCGTGGTGGTCGTAGGCGGCCACGATGCGGGAAATCAGGTGGTGGCGCACAACGTCGTCGGCGCGCATCTCCTGGAAGGAAATGTCGGGGATGTCGCTCAGGATGCGACGCGCCACGCGCAGGCCCGAAACGGTGCCGCGCGGCAGATCCACCTGAGAGGTGTCACCCGTGACCACCATCTTCGAACCAAACCCGAGGCGGGTGAGGAACATCTTCATCTGCGCCCCGGTGGTGTTCTGGGCCTCGTCAAGGATGACAAACGCGTCCGACAGGGTGCGCCCGCGCATGTAGGCCAGGGGCGCGACCTCGATGATGCCGGCCTCGATGAGTTTCGGGATGGCCTCTGGGTCCATCATGTCGCGCAGCGAGTCGTACAGCGGGCGCAGGTACGGGTCGATCTTGTCGGAAAGCGTACCGGGCAAAAAGCCGAGTTTCTCGCCGGCTTCCACGGCGGGGCGCGTCAGGATGATGCGTTTGACCTGCTTGTTCTGCAGCGCCTGCACCGCCTTCGCCACCGCAAGGTACGTCTTGCCGGAGCCGGCAGGCCCGATACCGAAGGTGATCGTGTTCTCGTCGATCGCATCCACATAGCGGCGCTGACCGGCAGTCTTCGGGCGGATAACCTTGCCGCGCCGCGCAATGATCTCCTCGCCGAGGATGTCCGCGACCGAGCCGGGGGCTTCCATCTCCATGAGTTTCACCGCCTCCACGACGGTGTCAGGGCGAAGTGGCACCCCGCGGCGCGCCATGGACTCCAGTTCCTCCACCACGCGCAGCGCGTGCGCCACGTGGGCGGCCGTGCCGCGCACCGACAAGGTGGTGCCGCGGGCGTGGAAACTCACGTCCAGATAGCGGTCCAGCAGTTGGAGGTTGTTGTCGTTGATGCCGAGAACGGATTGTGCGTACGCCGAGTCGAGTTCGACCTTGCGCGTCACCATTTCTTCCATGTGCGTTTACCCTACCAGCGGTTTGTCAGCGCGCCGATCGCGCTGAGCGCCGCGAACGCGGCCGTTGCGGTGCGCAGGACTTCGGGGCCGAGTTTCACGGCGTCCGCGCCGAGCAGTTCGAGTTCGTCTTGCCCGATGCCGCCTTCGGGGCCAACGATGAGCCAGACGTCCTCGCCGAAGGTGACCTCACGCAGCGGCACGGTCGCATCCTCGTGGAGTACAAGCGCGTGACCCTCGTTCCTCGGGTCACGGAGGAGATCGGACAACTGGTTCGTGGTCACCGGCTCGTGGATCTCGGGCACCCACGCGCGGCGCGCCTGCTTCGCGCTCGCCAGCGCTTGCGAGCGCCACTTCTCCACCTGCTTCGCCTGCTTGTTCGCCGGCCAGCGCGCAATGGTGCGGTGCGAAATCCACGGCACGATCGCGTCCGCCCCGCCTTGGACTGCCAGGTCGACGGCAAGTTCCGCACGCTCACTTTTCGGGATCGCCTGCACAACCGTCACGCGCGGCGTGGGACGCTCCACGAACTCATGCCTATCGACGACCCCCTCAACCCTTGAGGCATCCACCCGCGTGACGGTGACTTCGGCGCGGTTGCCGGCGCCGTCGAAAAGCATGATGCGCTCACCCGGCTGGATGCGCTTAACGTGGGCGTGTTTGGCCTCGGGGCCTTCGATGATGCCGGAGGTGGGGTCGTCACTAAGAAAATAGGGCAGGCTCATCGGCGGAAACGATCACGCATCCGGGAGAAGAAACCATCGCCGTGCTCGCCGCCCTCGGAGTGGACTTTAGGGTCCTCCGGGTGGCCGGCGCGCAGGTCCTCGAGTGCGGCGCGCTCCTCGTTGGACAGGGCGGTGGGCACAGTCACCTCGATGTGCGCGATCATGTCGCCGGCGCCCTCCTGGCGCAGGCGCGGCATGCCCTCGCCGGAAAGGACAACGCGGTCGTCCGGCTGGGTGCCTGCGGGCACCTCGATGCGGGTCTCGTCGCCGGTGAGGTGTTCCACAGTGAGTTCGGTGCCCAGCGCCGCGTCATACATGGGCACAGTCAGGCGCAGGTGCAAGTCGTTGTTGTCGCGCACGAACACCGGGTGCGGCTCGACGTGCACCTCGACGTACAGGTCGCCGGCGGGACCGCCGCCGTGGCCGACCTCGCCCTGGTCCGCCATGCGGATGCGCATGCCGTTATTAATGCCGGCCGGGATGTTGACCACCAGGTCGCGGGTGGCGCGCACGCGGCCGTCGCCGGCGCACTGGGCGCACGGGTCGGTGATCACTTCGCCGAAGCCATGGCACTTGTGGCACTCGCGGGTGGTCATCACATTGCCCAGGAAAGACTGCTGCATCTCCTGGACCGCGCCGTGGCCCTGGCATACGTCACAGGTAACCGGCTTAGCCCCTGACTTGGAGCCGGAGCCGTGGCACTTGTCGCACAGCACCGCCGTATCGACGGTGACGTCCTGCTTCACGCCCGTGAACGCCTCCGCGAGCGTGATCGAGGTGCGCAGGAGCGCGTCGTTGCCCGGCTGCACGCGCGAGCGCGGCTGGCGAGCACCACCGCCACCGCCGAAGAATGCCTCGAAGATGTCGCCGAGGCCACCTCCGCCAAAACCGGCGCCGCCCATGCCGCCGCCGGCCTCCATCGGGTCGCCGCCGCGGTCCACGATGGAACGCTTCTGCGGATCCAGCAGCACCTCTTGCGCTGCCGCGATCTCCGCGAACTTCTCGGCAGCTTCCTCGGACGGGTTCACGTCCGGGTGGTATTTGCGTGCGAGCTTGCGGTACGCCCGTTTAATTTCCTGCTCGGTGGCGTCCTTGTCCACGCCGAGGATGCCGTAGTAATCGCGAGCCATATCTTCCCTTCTATTCACCCCGCAGTGTGCGGCTGATGTAACGAGCCACGGTGGCAACCTTCTGCATGGTACCGGGGTAGTCCATGTGGGTTGGACCGACTACCCCGAGGCCGCCGAGTGCTGCATCGCCTGCCCCGTACGCTGTTGTAACAATTGAGGCGCTGGATAATTCCTCGTCTTCGTTTTCGCGGCCGATGCGCACGGAGACACGTTCGAGTTCTTGGGCGCCGGCGAGCAGTTTCAGTACGACAACTTGCTGCTCAAGGGCGTCGATGACGTCTTGGAGGCCGCCGGAGGGCACGAGCAGGTTTGAGGAGCCTGCGATGATGAGGCGGTCGGGGGCGGCGTCGACAAGTGTGGTGATGAGCACTTCGGCGGCGCGCGTGGTGGGTTCGGTCAGGTGCGGCGGGGCGCTGACCGCCACGCCGGCGAGTGAGGCGGAGGCGTCGCGCATGTTCTTGCCCACAAGTGCGTCGTTGAGGATGTCGCGAAGGATGCGCACGCCGTCGTCGCCAATTGGCGCGGCGAGATCAACGTTGCGTTGGTCGACGCGGCCGGCGTCGGTGATGAGCACGAGCAGCAGGCGCGTTGGTGTGAGTTCGACAACCTCACAGTGTTTCACGCGCGAGGCGGACAGGTTCGGCAGTTGCACCACGGCGGCTTGGTGGGTCAGTTGAGAGAGCAGTTGCACGGAGCGGCGTAGCACGTCTTCGAGGTCCACCCCGTCTTCGAGGAAGTCCAAAATCGCGTGGCGCTCGGCGGCGGACAGTGGTTTGACGTCGTGGAGCGCATCCACGAACTTGCGGTAGCCGGCCTCGGTGGGGATGCGCCCGGACGAGGCGTGCGTCTGCGAGATGTAGCCCTGCTGCTCAAGCACCGCCATGTCGTTGCGGATCGTGGCCGACGACACCCCCATGTTGTGCCGTTCCACCAGCGCTTTGGAGCCGACGGGTTCTTGGCTGGCGATGTAGTCCGCCACGATCGCCCGCAGCACCTTTTGGCGCCGCTCGTCTGCTGCGCTCATGATCGCCTCCTTACTCGGCTGCCAGGATATCGGTGATGATGCCGTCTGCAAGCAGTCTGCCGGTATCCGTCACGCGCAAGCGCTCTCCCCGCTCTAAAAGCCCCGCGCGCACATGCTTATCGACGACACCACGCGCCCGCTCCCCAACCCACTCGGCCGGAATCCCCTCACGCAGGCGAAGCCCCAGCATGATCGCCTCGGTGTGGGCTTCGTCTGCGGTGATGGTTTCGGTGTCCTGGATGGGCAGGGTGTCGTCGTGAAGCAACTGTGCGTAGCGCTCGGGACGTTTGACGTTGTAGAAGCGCTTCCCGTCAATGAAGCTGTGCGCGCCGGGGCCTGCGCCCCACCAGTTCTGGTTGTGCCAGTAGATGAGGTTGTGGCGGCACTCGCCGCCGGGTTTGGCCCAGTTGGAGACCTCGTACCAGTCGTAGCCGTTGGCCTCCAGCGTTGCGGCGATGATCTCGTAGCGGTCCGCGTAGACGTCCTCTTGCGGTGCGGGCAGTTCGCCGCGGCGGATCTTGCGCGCCATGGCGGTGCCGTCTTCCACGATGAGCGAATAGGCGCTGACGTGGTCGACGCCGGTTGCCAGGATGGCGTCGAGGGTGCGGCGTACGTCGTCGTCGGTTTCGGTGGGCGTGCCGTAGATCATGTCCAGGTTCACGTGCTCGAAGCCTGCGGCAAGGGCCTCGCGTGCGGCGGCGACGGCGCGGCCCGGGGTGTGCTGGCGGTCCAGGACTTTGAGCACCGGCGTTGAGGCGGACTGCATGCCGAGCGAGACACGGGTGAAACCGGCGTCGAGCAGGCCCGCGAAGTAGTCGGGGCTGGTGGATTCCGGGTTGGATTCGGTGGTGATCTCCGCGCCGGCCGCGATGCCGAACGTGTTGCGGATGACGCCCAGGATGCGGCCGAGGCCTTGCGCGCCGAGCAGGCTCGGGGTGCCACCGCCGATAAACACGGTTTGGGCTTCCGGCAGGCCGCGGGCGGCGGCGAGCTCGAGTTCGCGCTCCAGCGCGTCGAGGTACTGCGCGTGCGAGGAATCCACCTCGGTGGGCGTATACGTGTTGAAGTCGCAGTAGCCACAGCGCGTCGCACAAAACGGCACGTGGATGTACACGCCGAAGGAATCCATCACGGAACCCCCACCTAAGCCCCGCGCAGGGAACGCTTCGCCGCCACCTTCGCCACAATGCGGTCGATGCGGGCGCGCTCCTCCAAAAACTCCGGCGGGTTGGATCCGCGCATCGTGCGCACGAATGCCGGGTGGTCCAAGCAGACGGTTTCGACCCAGCCGATCACGGCTTTTTCGACGATCTCGCCGACGCGTGCGTACAGGTGCGGAAGCGACACCACGCCGAGTTCGCGGGCGACCATGTCAGTCTGCTCGAGGGTGAAGGAGACGATCTCCTCCAAGTGCTGCACCACCAGTTCGGTGCGGCCGACGAGTGCGTCGTGCATCGTCTGCACCGAAAATGGTGCTTGCAGCGGGAAGAGGTCTTTGAGGCCGGCGGCGTCGAGAAGTTCAGGCTGCGGGATGCGCTCCTCCGGGCGCACACCCACCGACAGGTAGCCGGCGGCGCGGCCGGACGTTAATGCTTGGCGCAGGCCGATTAACTCGGCGACGATGCGGCGGGCGTCCTGGCGGGCGTCGTCGACAATCTCCTCGAACTCTGCCAGGCAATCTTCGGTGAGCTCACCGTCATAGTCCGCAATCGACTCGGCGACGTGCTCGATGTACTCCGCAACCTCGTCGCCGATGTTGTAAATCTCCTGGGTAAGTTCACGGTGACGCAGCACGGCTGCAGTTTTGTGCACGGCGTGAACCCCCTTAAAACGAACTGTGGAAGTGACAGATTGGGATGCTATGTCACACCGCGAGCCGATGAGGTTAGGCGCGCCGTTAACGCTGATACAGCTTGTCGATGTCCTCCTGGAAGCGCTGGAACACCACATTGCGCTTCACCTTCATCGTCGGCGTCATCTCGTCGTGCTGCTCCGACAGGTCGCGATCCAGGATGCGGAACTTCTTAATCGCCTCCGCGCGCGAGACGGTCGCGTTGGCCATGTTCACCGCGTCTTGCACCTCGGCGCGCAACGCCGGGTCCTGCGCCAGATCCGACACCTTCTTGTTCGCCGGGATGTTGTGGTTCGCCTTCCAGCGCTTCAGTTCCTCCTCGTCGAGGGTGACCAGCACGCCGACGAACGGTTTACCGTCGCCAACCACCAGCGCGTTAGAGATCAGCGGGTGCTGGCGGATAATCTCCTCCATCGGTCCCGGGGAGATGTTCTTGCCGCCGGCGGTGACGATGAGGTCCTTCTTGCGGCCGGTGATGGACACGAAGCCGTCTTCGTCGACCTCGCCAAGATCGCCGGTGTTGAACCAGCCGTCCGTGAGCGCTTCCTCGGTCGCGGCCGGGTTGCGCCAGTACTTGGAGAACACGCCGGGGCCTTTAAATTCGATCTCGCCGTCGTCGTTAATCCGCACCGAGTAGCCATTGACCGGGCGGCCAACGGTGCCGATCTTGTTGCTGTGCGCGTTGTTCACACACGCCGCCGCACACGTTTCGGTCAGGCCGTAGCCTTCGTAGATCGGCACACCCATGCCGCGGAAGAAGTGCGACAGGTCCGCGCTCATCGCGGAGCCACCCGTAATCCCGTACCAGACGGAACCACCCATGGCCTCCTTGATCTTGGCGTAGACCAGTTTGTCGTAGAGCTTGACCTTGGCCTTCTGCACTCGCGACGGGCCCTCGTCGGTGTCCAGCGCCTTGGAGTACTCAATCGCGGCCTTTTCAGCTTCGAGGAAGATGCGCTTGCCCACCGCAGACCCGTCGGCGGCCTTGTTGTACGCACCCTCGCGCACCTTTTCAAACACGCGCGGCACGCCGATGACCAGGTTGGGGCGTGCGCGCTGCAGCTCCACGGTCAACGTTGAAGTATCCGACCAGTGCGACTGGGTCGCGCCCGAAATCGTCCACGCCAGCGCCACCGCGCGCGCAAGCACGTGCGCCAACGGCAAAAACGTCACCACGCGCTGGCCCGGGAACGACACGGAGCCGATCTCGTTTTCCAGCAGCGCCCACGCCTGGTACGCCCAGTTACCGTGGGTGATCTCCACACCTTTGGGGCGGCCGGTGGTGCCGGAGGTGTACACGATGGAGCCCAGATCGGGGTGGCGGGTGGCGGCAACGCGGTCGTCGATAAGCGACTGCTCCACCTCGCGGCCCTCAAACTTGATCTGCTCCACGGCGGCCGAGTTGAACTCGTAGATGCGCTGCAGCTGCGACGTGGAGTCGGCCATGCGCGGGGTGCCGTCCTCGCCGAGGAGGAACGGGCTCATGAGCATCGTGTGGTCGCGCGTTTCCGTGAACGCGATTTTCGCGCCGGAGTCTTCGAGGATCCACTGGATTTGGTGCATCGAGGACGACGGGTAGATTGGCACGGATGCGGCGCCGGCGGCCCAGATGGCGAAGTCGAGCAGCGCCCACTCGTAGCGCGTGCTGGACAGGATGGCCACGCGGTCGCCGGGCTCGATACCTGCGGCAATCAGCCCCTTGGCCACGTCGTAGACTTCTTGCAGGAACTCCCCTGCCGTCACGGAGACCCATTCGTAGTTGCGGGGCCGCGAGAACAGCACGAGGTGCGGGTGCTTCTCGCACATTTCGATGAGTCGGCTCAGGCACGTCTCCGTGTCGTTGAGGGTGAATCCAAGTTCCGTCGTGTGAGAAGTCGATGGCATGGTGCCCAACATTACCGACGTTTTGGCAGAATGCGGAAGCGTGACCAACGTGGAACTGCTGCACGCCCTTGCCGAGTCCTATGGCTTTGGCACCTCCTATCGCGCGACTGACGGCCGGATGGTGTCGCCGCCGCCGGAGTCGTTTGTGGCGTTGTTGCGGGCGTTGGGACTTTCGCTTGACGACGACCCCACCGACGAGGAACTCCACTTCCACCTCGATGCCCGGCGCGAACACTGGGCGACGCGCCCGTTGCCACCGACGGTGGTGGCCACGGAGGGCCGCGAGCAGCACTTCAACGTGCACGTCCACGACGGGCACCCGGCGCATTGTTGGATCCGGCTGGAGGATGGTTCCTCGCGGGATTGCTACCAGGATGAGAATTGGGCGCCGCCGTTTACGGCTTCAGATGGTGTGGTGTGGGGCGAGGCGACGTTTCATACGCCTGGGGATCTGCCGCCGGGCTGGCACGAGTTGCATCTGGAGTCGGACAATTTTGATGCGGTGTGCACGTTGCTCGTGGTGCCCGATTGCTTGTCGACGAACTCCCGTGTCGTCCAGCACCCCGTCTGGGGCGTAATGGCGCAGTTGTATTCGGTGCGCTCGGCTGCCTCGTGGGGGTTGGGCGATTTTGGGGATCTGGCGTTGCTCGCGGAGACGGTCGCCGCGCAGGGTGCCGATTATTTGCTGATCAATCCGGTGCACGCCGCCCAGCCGGTGCCGCCGGTGGAGGATTCGCCATATTTGCCCACCTCGCGCCGGTTTATCAACCCGCTCTACATCGCGGTGGAGCAGGTGCCGGAGTTCGAGCTGGTGGACGACAATCTTCGTGCGGCGATCGCCGAGTTGGCCGCGCCGCTGAAGGACCTGAACACTTCGCCAGCGCCGCTGGATCGCAACCGTGTGTTCGCCGCGAAGTTGGCGGCGCTGCGCGAGCTGTTCTGGGCCTCGCAGGCCGATGCCGCGCGCACCCACGACTTTGAGCTGTTCTGTCTGGACGAGGGCGAGGGCCTGCGCGAGTTTGCCACCTGGTGTGCTGCGCAGGCCGCCGAGTCGGAGCATCACCCGGAGCATCGCTCGAGGCACGCTGGCGGCGACATCGAGGACCTCGTGCAGTTCTATATGTGGCTGCAGTTCATCGCCGACGAGCAACTGCGTCTGGCCCAGGAACGTGCGACAGCGGCCGGGATGTCGATCGGCATCATGACGGACCTTGCGGTGGGCATCCACCCTGGCGGCGCGGACGCGGCAACACTGCACGAGGTGCTCGTGCCCGATGCGTCGGTGGGCGCTCCCCCGGACCAGTACTCGCAAAAAGGCCAGGACTGGTCGCAGCCGCCGTGGAACCCGCAGCAACTCGCCGAGGCCGGCTACGGGCCGTGGCGCGACCTGTTGCGCACGGCGCTGCGCCACAGCGGCGGGATCCGCGTCGACCATGTACTCGGACTGTTCCGCCTGTTCTGGGTGCCGCGCGCCGGCACACCCGCTGGCGGGGTGTACATGAACTACGACTTTGAGGCCATGGTGGGCACCCTCGTGTTGGAGGCGCAGCGCGCCGGGGCGGTCGTCGTCGGCGAAGACCTGGGCACGTTCGAGCCGTGGGTGCAGGACTTCCTTCGCGACAAGGGCATTTTGGGCACCTCGGTGCTGTGGTTCGAATCCATCCCGCCGGGCGTGCCGCGCCCCTCGCAGCAGTACCGCCACCTGGCGCTTACGGCTGTGGGCACGCACGACCTGCCGCCCACCGCTGGCTACCTCAAGGGTGCACACAACGAATTGCGCCATGAGCTTGGGCTTGTCGACGACCCCGTGGAGCACCTCAACGCCACCGACCGCATCTGGATCGACCAGGTGCTTGGCCTCGCGCGGGAGGAAGGTGCGCTTACCGGCGACGACGATAAGGCACTGATCACGGGACTGACTCGCTTCGTCGCCTCCACCCCATCGGCGATGACGTGTACGAACCTGGTGGACATGGTTGGCGACGAGCGCATTCAAAACCAGCCCGGCACCAACGGCGAGCAGTACACCAACTGGCGCATGCCGCTTTGCGACGCCACCGGCACCCCCGTGCTCATCGAACACCTACCGGAGATGGAGTTGTTTAAGGCGGTGGCGGAGGCGTCGATACGCAACTAAAGCGCGCCGATCACCGCAGCAACAATGACAAGAGCGATGAGCACCCACATTGCTTGGGTCACCCGCGACTGCGGGTACTTACGCTGCGGCTTGGGCAGCTGTTGATCCTGCTTGCGCAGCTCTTCAGGGTTGGCCATGGTGCCCAAGCCTAGACCGAGCCGGTCGACGACCCAAAGCAGCACATAGGACACCGCCGCGCACGCCGGCAGCGCCAGCACCACAATCAGCGGCACCTGCAACCACGGGCTCAACCCCATTAACCAGCCCATTTAGACCGCTTTCAACGCTATCATCACGATCGGGCTCACCGCGGCAACAACCACCAAAATGCCGATAATGATCCCGATAACTTGCGACGCCGACGGGCCCGACGGCGCCTGCTCCGTTGCCTTCTGCCTTGGTGCCACCGTCGGCACACTCGTCGGCGTCGCGGCACCAGACTCAAACGTCGCCTGCGCAGGCGTCCTTCGCGGCACCAAGGTCGGCGTCAACGTGATCGTGCCACCCGGCGGGTTGGTGATCGTCGTGGAGTAGCGCAGCGAATACTGGTACTCCAAAAAGTCGTCGACCTGCTCCTCCCCGTACACCGGGCCACTGTCGAGCGAACTGGCGCGCTGGAACCCAATCAACTGATGGTTATCCTCGCCCGCGACATAGTTCGCGCCCGAGATCACCCCCACCAGGCCGCGGCCCGGGATGTACACCGGCCCACCGGAGTCACCTGGCACCGGCATCTTCGGCGCGTCGAAGTACGTGGTGTTTTCAACCGTGCCGACGAACTTGCCGCACGTCGAGGCATCCGAGCGCCCATGGGTGGAGTACCCGCGGAAGCAGATCGTGTCGGTGCTGCTGATCTTTTCCACCGGTATAACCGTCCCGCCATACGGGTTGCCGCCAACACGAACGTCTTCGAACCAGTAGATCACCGCCCAGTCGTTGGCGGACGTCTTCGGCGAATACGCCCGCGCGGGGAAGATCAACCCTGCGGGCTCGTCGATTTGTTTGCCGGCGCTATCTGCAAGGTAGACCAGCGCGCCCTGGGGGAAGTACTGCTCGTTTTGTACCACGCAGTGGGCGGCGGTGTAACTGCGGCGGTGCTCGACGTCGTTGAAGCCAAGCGTGCAGGCGGTGAGGCGGTTAGAGCCTAAATTATCGACGAAAATCCGCCCACCCTGCGCCGCATTCAACGCAGGCGAAGCAGGCGCGACTGCAGGAACCCCCGACGCCGCAAGCGTCGTGGCAACCACCGCAGCCGCGCACCAATGCTTCACACTGCCGCGGGACATGCCGCCAGCGTAGTGCAGGCCGTTAACCGGCTATGCCGATACGTCGGAGCCCGCCAGGCCGCGACGCTCCAGCAACGGACGCGTGTCCTTGTCGCGGCCACGGAACGCACGGTAGGCCTCGGCGTAGTCGCGCGAGGACCCCTTGGACAGGATGGTCTCGCGGAACTTCGCGCCGGTGTCGCGGTTGATGCCTTCCTGTTCGACCAACTGGTAGCCGTCGGCATCAAGTGCTTCTGCCCACAGGTAGGAGTAGTAGCCCGCCGAGTAGCCGCCGGCGAAGATGTGGTTGAACCAGGTGGAGCGGTAGCGCGGCTCGAGCCCGTCGATGTCCAGACCGACCTCGCGCAGGGCTTCTTCCTCGAAGGTTTGGATGTCGGACGGGGTGTCCTCGGTGATCGAGTGCCACGCCAGGTCGATCGCGCTGGCCGCGAGGTATTCGGCGGTGAGGAAGCCCTGGCCGAACTGACGCGAGGCCTTCAGTGCGGCGAGTTGCTCGTCGGAAATGACCTCGCCGGTGTCCACGTGGCGCGCGTAGTTGCGGGCGATCTCCGGGGCGAACGCGTAGTTCTCGTTGATTTGGGAGGGGAACTCCACCCAGTCGCGCGGCACGTTGGTGCCGGAGTTCGACGGGTAGCGCACGTCCGACAGCAGGCCGTGCAGAGCATGGCCGAACTCGTGGAACAGGGTGGTCACTTCGTCGATAGTGAGCAGGTTCGAGGTGATCGACATGACGTTGACCACCACCGGCTTCGTGCCCGCCAGGTGCGACTGGTCCACAAAGGAGCTCATCCAGGCGCCGCCGCGTTTCGACGAACGCGCGTTGTAGTCCGTCAGCAACAGACCAATGCCCGTGCCGTCTTCCTCCTTGACCTCCCACACATCGACGTCGTCGCGGTAACCGTTCAAGTCCTCGCGCTTTTCCACCGTGATGCCGTAAAGGAGGTTCGCGGCGTAGAACACGCCGTCGGTGAGCACCTGCTCGAGCGGGAAGTACTTGCGGATCTCCGCCTCGTCGATGCCCAGTTCCTGCTCGCGGCGCTTCGCCTGCCAGTAGGGCCAGTCCGCGCCGTCGAGGTCTTCACCGGCGAGTTCGGAGGCGAGCTTGCGCTCAGCCTCAGCGTTTGCGGCGGCCGCGGGGGCTAGGTCCGCGATCAGTTGGCGGGCGGCGGCCGCGTTGCCTGCGGTCTCCTCGGCGATGACGTAGTCGGCGTGCGAATCGAAGCCGAGCAGCTTCGCGCGCTCGAGGCGCAGCTTCACCGACTCGGCGACGATGTCGGCGTTGGTGTCGCGGCCGCGGGCGCGGGAGGCGTCGAAAAGCTTGTGGCGCGCGCCCGAGTTTTCGAGTTCGGCCTGCAGGGACTGGGTGGTCGGCAGTTCGATCGGCACGACGAAGCGCTCGCCGTCTTGGTAGGCCTCGATCTGTGCCTCGGACAGGCCGTCGAGTTCTTCGCGGGTCAGTTCCACGGCGAGTTTCTTCGTATCCGCCAGCAGGTTGCGGCCGAAGAGTTCGGACAGTTCGGACAGGCGCTGGTTGATCTCCTGCAGGCGCGTCTTGCCGGCCGCGTCCAAATCGGCGCCGCGGCGTGCGAACCGGCGCTTGAGTTCGTCGTGAAGCCGCTGCGATTCCTCATCCTCCGGCGCCGTGACCTGCTGGATGCGGGAGTAGAGCTCGCTGTTTTGGTAGATCGAGTCCACGTGCGCGGACAACTTCGGCACTATCCGGTCGGCGACGGCGTCGAACTCGTCGGTGGAATCGGTGCCCTGCAGGTTGAAGAACCACGCCATGACACGGTCCAGGTCCGCACCGGCGAGCTCGAAGGCCTCGACGGTGTTCTCCCAGGTTGGGGTGTCTTGGGTGGTGATGTCCGCGATTTCCTGCGCGTGGTTGACCAACGCCTGTTCAAAGGCGGGTTCCACGTGCTCAAGCCGGATTGCGGCGAAGTCCGGCAGGTTGTAGGGCAACGTCGATGGCGCAAGCAAAGGATTTGTCATGCGCGACAGTCTAATAGCTCAAATTGCCCTTGAATGTGACGTTGCCAACAGTGAACTCGGCGTCCCATAGGTTGCCCTGCGCGACCTCGAAGGGGAACTTCGCGTTCGTGGTGGCACCCGGGCCGAGCGGCATATCGATGCCGACGACATCCACCTGGGCCTTCTCCGCATTGGAGATATACGTGGCGTCGGTGTAGGAGGAGCCGTCGGTGCTGTAGCGCAGTTCCGGCTTCAGGGCGTCGACAGGCAGTGGCGCGTCGGACGTGTTGGTCACCGCGATAACGACCACGGTGCCCACGCCTGTCGACGACGTCCCCTGCCACTTGTACGACAACTCCATCGCCGGATCCTTGACGGACTTGCCGGTGAGCTCGTCGGTGACCTTCGGGTCGGTTTCCTCAACGTTGAAGGTGGGCTTGTCGTTGACCTTCGATTCGACGGATTCTTCGAGGTTCTGGCTGGTTTCGTCGCCAATCGGGTCTTCTTGTTGGTCCACGCAAGCTGCCAGCGGCATGGTCGTGGCCAGGATGACGGCGGCAAGCCGGGTGCTCGTGCGGATGGACATGTGCGCCTCGTTTTCTGTCGCGTAACTAGTGCTTCGCTGCACACAATACCGCGCAGGTACCCTGTGGAAATTATGCAGTCTTTGATGCGCGTCGTTCGCAGTGCTTCCGCGTTGTGGCCGTTTTATATCGCGGTTGTGGTGGTGTCGTCGATAGTCGCGGGGCTTGGGCTTATCTCCCCGTTCCTCATTCGGGAGGCAACCGACACGATCATTGCGGCGCTTGGCGACGAGCCCGTGCCCGACGCAACCCGCACCGTCGTCTGGCTCGCCATCGCGCTGTTTGTCGCAGAGGCGTCCGCTTCCATGCTGTACAACGTGTCCGGATACCTGGGCGATGTGATGGTGGCGCGCATCCGCCAGATTCTGTCTACGCGCTACTTTGCCAAGTTGCTCGCACTACCGCAGCGTTACTACGACAACCAGGTCACCGGCACGATCATCGCGCGGCTGGACCGCTCGATTGCGAACGTCACGCAGTTCATCCAATCCTTTACCAATAATTTCCTGCCGATGCTGCTGCAGGTCGTGGCCATTTTGGGCATCACGGCCTACTACTACTGGCCGCTGACGGTGCTGCTGGCGCTGCTGTTCCCGCTGTATACGTGGCTGACGGCGTTGACGTCGAAACGCTGGCAGGTCTTCGAGCAGGAGAAAAACGCCAATATCGACGAGGGCAACGGGCGTTTCGCCGAGGTCGTCGGCCAGGTGAAGGTAACCAAGTCCTACGGTGCCGAGGTGCGCGAGTTAGAAAAGTTCGGCCGCCACTACACCAACACCGTGGACATCACGCGCCCGCAGTCGCGCTGGTGGCACTCCATGGATACCGCGCGCGGCGTGGCCATGAACCTGATCTTTTTGGGGATTTACCTGATCCTGTTCACGCGCACGCTCGATGGGCATTTCACGGTTGGTGAGATGGTCATGCTCATCCAGATGGTGACCATGGCCCGCCAGCCGGTGACCATGATGAGCTGGATCGTCGATTCCGCGCAGCGCGCCATCGCCGGCTCGCGCGACTACTTCAAGGTGATGGACGAGCCGGTCGAGCCGACCGCGAACCGCCAGCTGGTGGCCGCGACGGAAGCCTCCGGCATGCCGGCGCTCGACGCAACGCAGCAGACACCGCTGAGGGTGCGCGAACCGGTCGTCGCATTCGACAACGTCACCTTTGAGTACATGCCGGGCGAGCCGGTGCTGCACGATGTGACGTTTACCGCCCGCGAGGGCGAGAAGATCGCGCTGGTTGGCGAGTCCGGCGGCGGCAAGTCCACGATTGTGAACCTGCTGCTTGGCCTCTACCCCATCACGCGTGGCCGCCTTGAGGTGTGCGGCGAGGAGATCTCGCACCTGGACGTGGAGAAGCTGCGCGCCACCACGGGTGTGGTGTTCCAGGAGGCTGCGCTGTTTTCCGGCTCGGTGTTTGAAAACATCGCCTACGGCAAGCCGGACGCGACGATGGAAGAGGTCGTTGCCGTGGCCAAGCGTGCGAACGCGCACGACTTCATCATGAAGTTCACCGATGGTTATGACACGATCATCGGCGAGCGCGGCCTGCGCCTATCCGGTGGTCAGCGCCAGCGTGTGGCGGTGGCGCGCGCGATGCTCAAGGACGCCCCGCTGTTGATTCTCGACGAGGCCACTTCCGCCCTGGACACCAAGGCCGAGCGCGCCGTCCAAGCGGGCCTGGATGAACTTATGCGGGATCGCACGACGATCATGATCGCGCACCGCTTATCGACGATTGCCGGCGTGGACACCATCATCACCCTGCGCGACGGACGTATCGACGAGATCGGCTCGCCGGCAGATCTGGCTGTCTCTGGCGGTATTTATTCAGAGCTGTTGCGCCTGACGGCATCCTCTTCTGCTGCAGATAGGAAGCGGTTGAAGGCGTTCGGTTTCGCCGCCGACGGGGGCGATGACGACGAGTACGACGAAGATGAAGACGAGGGCGCAACGGACTAAACCGAAATCACGTTCAAAAGTTCTTCAAGACCTCTAAAGTCCTGCGGATTCCTCGTATACAAATCAAGCCCTTCCGCCACAGCAGTGCTTGCGATCAAGAGATCAAACGCACGCCCTCGTGGCTTTCGCCCGGCACGGATCACTGCCCCATATACAAGGGCATAGGCTTGTGCTGCACGATCGTCGAACGGAATACACTCAACTAGTTCAGCGATTGCACGGGCCTGATTTGATCGGCGGGCACGCTCCAAAGGATCCTGCGCTGCAACAGGGCCGACAGCCAGCTCAGCGAAAGCGATAGACGAGATTGTCCACTGCTCTGGCAGTAGATTTGGATCTATTTCATCGAGATCGAGGAGCACTGATGTATCCAACAAGCCTCTGCTAGTCACGCGGATCAATTCGTTGGTCTACATACTCGTCAATATCGGCCCGGAACTTTTCAAAATCGACTTTCGGAAGCCGCCTGACCGTTGCTAGCAAGTCTTCTTTTCGTGCGAATCGTGGCTTCCTTAATGGTCGCAATTCACCTACCGGATGCGAGTTGCTTGTAATCACAAATGTCTCCCCCTCGTCGAGCGCTCGCATGATGCGCCCGCTTTCATTTCGCAGCTCTCGCTGGCTGATTGTCTCCGTCATGGACTGACCGTAGCACCACGCGCTACGGCATAAAAGGGTCCGCGAAAGAAAGAATCCCACTACCGTAGGGCGCATGCAATTTCCCAGCCTTGAAACCCTGCAAGCCCGCGGCACGCGTAAGTGGACGCAGTTCGACGCTGACGTGCTGCCGTTGTTCATCGCGGAAAGCGACTTTCCCACCGCCCCGGCGGTGAAGGAAGCGATTGCGGATGCGGTGGAGCGCGAGATGTTCGGCTACACCCCGGCGCCGCACGCGCACCATTTGGGTGAAGCGGTGGCTGGGTTCTACGAGCACCGCTACGGCTGGCGCCCGGACGCGGATAAGATCTTCCCGGTTGCGGATGTGGTGCGCGGTGTGATGCTGGCGATCAAGTACTTCACCGAGGGTGATGTGATCGTGCCGGTGCCGGCGTACTTCCCGTTCCTGGAAGTGGCTCAGGTTGCGGGCCGCAAGCGCGTGGATGCCTCTAGCGCGGGCGGGCTCGACCTGGATGAGGTGGACGCAGCGTTTGCCAACGGTGCGGGCAGCATCATCGTGACCAACCCGTTCAACCCGGGCGGCTACGTGTTCACGGCCGACGAGTTGGATGCCGTCTGCGAGGTTGCCCGCAAGCATGGCGGCCGAGTCATTGTCGACGAAATCCACGCGCCCTTGGTCTTCGACGGCGCCCACGTCTGCGCCGCAGCAAACAACCCGGACGTGTGCATCACGGTGACGGCAACGTCGAAGGCATGGAACGTAGCGGGCTTAAAGTGCGCGCAAATGATCTTTACCAACGACGAGGACGTTCGTACGTGGAACGCGATGTCGGGGGTAGCCAAAGACGGTGTGGGCACCCTCGGCATTGTGGCCGCGGAGGCTTGCTACACGCATGGTCGTGAGTTCCTCGACGAAGAGGTAGAGCAGCTGCGGGCCAACCGCGACTGGCTGGTGGAGCACCTCCCCAAGGCGGTCCCGGGTATTGCAATTGAGGTGCCGCAGGCGACCTATTTGATGTTCCTGGACTTCTCAAAGACCAAGCTTGTGGATGAAAAACCGGCGGCGTGGCTTCGTCGTCACGCAAAAGTTGCGATGAATGAGGGCGTGGACTTCGGCCCTGGCGGGGAGCACCGTGCGAGGATGAACTTTGCTACTTCCCCGGAGATTCTGCAGGAGGCGGTCCGGCGGATCGGGGACGCGATCGACGCGCTCTAACATCCCACCTACTGAAACTTAGTTCCCATCTGGCGGGCGTGTGGTTTATGCTAAGACAACTGCACACTAGCTAGAGAGGTTCTCCCAATGGGTTCCACAGCGATTTCACGGGCAGACGGCCAGTCAACGAATGGACGCTCCACCAGCGCCATCATCGTGACTGCGCTCGCCCTGTTCTCAATGTTCTTCGGCGCGGGAAACCTCATCTTCCCGCCAATGCTGGCCGTCCAGGCCGGTGACAACTTCTGGCCGGCACTCATCGGCTTCCTCCTCACCGCATCGCTGCTGCCGGTGCTCGCCGTGATCGCGATTGCACTGTCCGGCTCGAACCTGCGCGACCTCGCACAGCGCGCCGGCACCGCCTTCGGCGTGGTCTTCCCGGTCCTGGCATACCTTTCCATCGGCGCGTTCTACGCACTGCCACGTACCGGTGCCGTCTCGTTTGAAACCGCGATCACCCCGCTGTTCGGCTTTGACTCGCTGGTTGCCTCGGGCATCTTCAACGTCGTGTTCTTCGGCATCGCCCTGGCGCTGTCTTGGAACCCGACCACCATCATGGAGAAACTGGGCAAGTTCCTCACCCCGGCGCTGCTCGTCCTGCTGATCGTCATGATCTCCGTGTCCGCATTCCGCTGGAGCGCCGAGCCGGCCACCCCGCAGGAGCCGTACGACAACGGCCCGCTGACCTCCGGCCTGCTCGAGGGCTACCTGACCATGGACTCCATTGCCGCACTGGCGTTTTCCATCGTGGTGATCTCTACCCTGCGAGGCCGCGGCTTCAAGGAAGGCGCCCCGCTGGTCAGCGGCACCATCTATGCAGGTGTTGGCGCCGGTGCCATGCTTGCGCTGGTGTACGTCGGTCTTGGCGTCATTGGCCGTGTCATGCCGGGCGCATCCAACTTTGACAACGGCGCAGGCTTGCTCGCTGAAGCCTCCAACCTGACCATGGGTGGTGCTGGACAGGCAGTGTTCTCCGCCATCGTGCTGCTCGCCTGCCTGACCACTGCTGTCGGCCTGATCACCGCAACCGCCGAGTACTTCTCGGAGCAGTTCCCGGGTTCCTACCACGTGTGGGCTGTCATCTTCGCTGTCGCTTCCATGATCATGGCAACCCAGGGCCTGGACTTCGTTATGGCGATCGCTGCTCCGGTGATCGGCTTCCTGTACCCGCCGGCGATTACCCTGATTGCCCTGACGCTCATCGAGCCGGCCTTCCGTGCACGTACCCGCTTCAGCTGGGCGTTCTTCGTCCCGCTGTGGGTCGCCGTGGTCTGGTCCGCGATCGAGACCTTCATCTCCTTGGACTGGGCAGCCGATGCACTGCGCCCGATTGTGCAGTGGGCCCCGTTGGCCGCTGAGGGCCTCGGCTGGGTTGTTCCGGTTGTTGTGGCCTTCATCATCGGTTTGATCGTGGACCTGGCCAAGCCGAAGCCTGCGATGATCCCGGGCACCATGGAGTCCATCGAAGGCGAAGACCTCTCCGCCGAAGGTGACGCTGCACCGGTGCTGCAGTCGTAGTCGCACCTGGCTCTCCTGCGAGGCCCCACTGTTCGCAAAACGCGTACGGTGGGGCCTTATGCGTACGCCACTTTCTCTGATCGATTTTTGCACCCGCTACCCCGACGAGTCCGTCGGCGAGGCGATGAAGCGCTCCGTTACTTTCGCGCAAAAGGCGGAAGGGTTGGGCTACGACCGGATTTGGTACGCGGAGCACCACAACATGTCGAGCATTGTGTCGTCGTCACCCGCAGTGCTCATTAGCCACATCGGCGCGAAGACCGAGCGCATTCGCCTCGGTTCGGGTGGGGTGATGTTGCCGAACCACTCCCCGTACGTCATTGCGGAGCAGTTCGGCATGCTCGAGGAGCTCTACCCCGGCCGCATCGACCTTGGTTTGGGGCGCGCGCCCGGTACTGATCAGCAGACGTTGGGCCGTGCTTTGCGACGAGACCCTGCCGCCGCCGAGCGCTTCCCCGACGATGTTCTCGAGCTGCAGGCGTGGCTGTCCAACGAGTCCCCACTGCCAGGCGTGACCGCGATGCCCGGGTTTAACACGAACGTGCCGCTGATCATTCTGGGTTCGTCCATGTTCGGCGCATCCCTGGCCGCAAAGTTGGGCCTGCCGTACGCGTTCGCCTCCCACTTCGCGCCGCAGCACTTGGAGCAGGCCACCACCTACTACAAGGAGAATTACCAGCCGTCGGAGCGCTACCCGGAGCCGTACTGCATCGCCGCGGTCAACGTCACGGCCGCCGATTCCGAGCAGGAAGCCGTGGAGGAAACCCGTATCGTGCACCGCAACCGCGTGCGTGCATTCATGGGTCGTCGTGGTGCTGTACTTTCGGACGATCAACTCGACGCCGTGGTCAATTCCTTCCAGGGCCGTCAGATCACGGACATGCTGCGCTACACGGCGAAGGGCACCGGCGAGCAGGTTGCGGAATACCTCGAGGCCTTCCAAAAACTGGCCAATGCGGACGAGTTGATGATTTCGCTGCAGTCCGGCAGCCACGATGCAACCCTGCGCAACATGGAAATTCTTGCCGGTTCCTGGGGAAAGTAAAATTCTGGTGAACAGTGGTCTAGGATTTGGCTATACAAATCCGCTTCGACCACGAAAGAACTGACCCCCATGGCTCAATTGCCCACCGGTCCACTCCGTCGCCCACAGCAGCACGAAGAGATCGCCGATTATCTTCGCGACGAGATTTTCGCAGGTCACATTCCTGCGGGTGAGTCGCTGCCGAGTGAGGTCGAACTGTGCGAGCAGTTCAACACCTCCCGCGGACCGGTGCGTCAAGCGGTAGCGACGTTGCGCGCGGAGGGCCTGCTCTCCTCGGGCCGCGGGCGTCGCTCCCTGGTGCTGTCCAATACCCGCACCGAGACGTTCGAGGAGATCCTGTCCACCACCTCGTGGTTGTACCGCATGGGTAAGAACCCGGGTGAGGTGGTGAACCGCCGCGGCATCATCGAGGCGGACGAAGACGTCGCCGAGAAGATGCGCATCGCTCCTGGCACGGATGTCTACGTCCTCGACCGTGTACGCAGCGCCGACGACGAGCCGCTGGTGGCCGAAGTGATGTACTTCGACGCTTCGCTGACTGATGTGATTGAGACGGTGGATACCTCCGAGGATTCCATCCACCGCGAACTCATTCGTGCGGGCGCGGACTTTAACAACCTGTCGCGTTCCTTCACAGTCGAGCGCGCCGACGCGAAGCTGGCAAAGCAGCTCGGTATCGAGGAAAACGACCCGGTAGTTGCGGTGGCGCTGAAGGCGCTGACACACAACGGTGACGTGCTCGAATACGCCGTGCACATCTTCCGCGCGGACAAAGTGTCCTTCGGATTGAACAATGTTCGGGGGCACTCGTCCCCCCTGTGGTTCCAGGTGGAATCCGACATCCACTAATCTCACAGCATGCTTTCAAGGACGCTGGTCGCAGCCACCGTCTCCCTGTCACTTACGTTGGCTGCTTGCACCAATTCCGAGGCCCGCGATGAGGTGGTGGTTGCGGCTTCCGCAGCACCTGCTGGCTTGGACTTCACCACCGTTGGCGGCGCTGCTGCACCCCAGGCTCTCGTGGGCAATGTGTACGAGACGCTGGTGCGTATCGACGACAACGGCCAGCCCATCCCCCACCTCGCCTCCTCGTGGGACCGCGACGGCGACACGTTCACGTTCCACCTGCGCGACGACGTGACATTTTCCGACGGCAAAGCGTTTACCGCCGAGGACGCCGCGTTCTCCATTAATTACGTGCAAAACGAGTGGACGAATGGGTTGAAGGCCCAGATGGCTCCGGTCGTCGATACGCAAGTGCTCGACAAGCACACCTTGACCGTCACCATCGAGGGTGACGCGGACGCGTGGCTGTGGTCCATGGCAACGCTGACCGGCGCGATGATGACCCCGGCGAGCATCGAGCGGCTGGCCACCGACCCGCTGGGCACCGGACCCTACACAGTGCAGCGCTTCGACATCGGCGAGAAGATCGTCTTCGAGGCACGCGAGGACTACTGGGACGGCCCCGTCGAGCGCAACGCCGTGATGCGCTACTTCGACGACCCGGTCTCCGCCGTCAACGCGCTACGCGTCGGTGACGCGGACGTGGTGTGGGCGATGCAAGCCCCGCAATTGATCGAGACGCTGCCCGAGGACATCCGGGTGGAAGTGGGCACCACCAACGGCGAAGTGCTACTGAGCATGAACAACCAACGCGCCCCCTTCGACGACCCCGACATCCGCCGCGCGGTGGCGTACGCGATCGACCGCGACGCGATCAACGAGGTGGTCTACAACGGGCTGGCCACCGACACCGGCGGCGCACCCGTCCCGCCGACCGACCCGTGGTTCACCGGGCACAACTACTACCCCTTCGACCCAGACAAGGCCCGCGAACTGCTCGCCGGACGCACCCCGGAGGTCACCATCACGGTGCCCAACCTGCCGTACGCGCAGACCGCATCCGAACTCATCTTCTCGCAACTTCGCGACGTCGGCTTCAACATCAAACTGGAAACCGTCGAGTTCCCCGCCGTATGGCTCAGCCAAGTGCACAAGGGCCACGACTACCAGTCCTCACTCATCGCCCACGTGGAGCCACGCGACGCCGCCCAACTGTTCGGCAACCCGGACTACTACCTGGGCTACGACTCGCCCGAGGCCCAGCAGCACTTCGCGGACGGCGACATCAAAGCCGCCATCGACCAAGTCATGGCCGACGCGGCGTCGCTGACCCTGGTCAACGCGCCCAATATCGTGCTCTACGCCCCAGGCGTGAGTGGGCTCAACCCCAACGTGGTCACTGATTCGCTGCGGCTTAACGAGGTGACAAAATGATCCGCACCATCAGCAAACACCTCCTGCGCTTTGTGCTGCTGCTTGTCGCCGCCAGCCTGATTATCTTCACGCTGCTGCGCGCAGTGCCAGGCGACCCGGCGCGCATCGCGCTCGGCGTGGCGGCAACCGAAGCCGACATCGCAGAATTGAACACCCGCCTCGGGCTCGACCGCTCGTTGCCGGCGCAGTATTTCGACTGGATCGGTGGCCTTCTCACCGGCGACTTTGGGGTTTCGTTGTCTTCGGGCAAGGAGATCACCGAGTCCGTCATGGAGCGCGCCGGGGTGTCGCTGACGCTTACCTTGCTGGCCATGGCGGTGTCGCTGCTCGTTGCGGTGCCGGCTGGTGTGTACATCGCGGGTCGACGCCGCTCCGCGGGCTCGGCGGTGGTCAGTGGCCTGTCGCAAGTGGGCATTATCGTCCCGTCGTTTCTTGTCGGTATTGCGCTGGTGGCGTTGTTCTCCGTGCGACTGGGCTGGTTGCCTGCCAATGGGTGGGGAACGCCTGCCCACGTGGTGCTGCCGGTGGCGGCGCTTTCGCTTGTGCAGGCGTCGATTCTGACCCGCTACATTGCGGCGTCGGTGCGTGAAGAGTTGGGTAAGGATTATGTGCGTACGGGGCGGTCGCAGGGGTCGTCGATACGCGCAGTGCTCTACTCGTCTGCCCTGCGCAACGCGGCACTGCCGGTGATCACGGTCGTGGGCGTGCAACTGGCGTCTTTGGTGGTTGGTGCGGTGGTCATCGAGCGCGTGTTCACGATCCCGGGGTTGGGCACAATGCTTCTCGACGCCGTAGGCAACCGCGACCTCACCACCGTCCAAACCGTGATGATGCTGGTCGTGGCCTTCACGCTGGTGGTCAACCTCATTGTGGATCTGACGTACACGGTGGTCGACCCGCGGATTCGGAGGCAAGCATGACAACACAACGCAAAATCGGCGGGCTGATCGTACTGGCCGTCGCGGCAGTTGCGCTGCTGTCGCTGGTGTGGACGCCGTTCGACCCGCTACAGGCCGACGTTCAGAACCGACTCCAGGGCACTTCGGCAGCGCACTGGATGGGCACCGACCAGTTCGGCCGCGACATCACCTCGCGCGTCATGGACGGTGCGCGCCTGACCCTAACGGTGGCCATCGGCGCGGTTGGGCTTTCCGCGTTGGTCGGCGTGCCGCTGGGCATCTGGGCCGGTATGCGCCGCGGTGCGTCCCGGTTTGTCATGGCCGGCGCTGACCTGCTGCTCGCCTTCCCCGCGCTGCTGCTGGCCATCGTGTTCACCGCCGTGTTTGGTGCCTCGATTTGGATTGTTGTGCTGGCCATCGGCATCGCCGGCATCCCGGGATTCGTCCGCGTCGCTCGCGCCGGCACGCTGCAGGTGATGCAAAACGACTACATCCTGGCCGCACGCATTGCCAAGGTGTCCGGGCCTGCAATCGCGTGGCGCCACGTCCTGCCGAATATCTGGCCGATCGTGCTCACACAGGTCTCCGTCGCCGTGGCCCTTGCCATTCTCGCCGAGGCTGGCCTGTCCTTCCTCGGTCTCGGCTCCCCCGCCCCGTACGCGTCGTGGGGCCGCATGCTGCAGGCCTCGCAGCCGTTCTTGGCCACCTCCCCGCACCTCGCACTGTGGCCGGGCCTGGCCATCGCGGTGACCGTGCTGGGATTTAACCTGCTCGGAGGCACCAATGATCGACGTTAAGCACCTCAGCATCGACGGCATCCTCCACGACATCACCTTCCACATCGCCCCCGGCGAACGCGTGGGCATCATCGGCGAATCCGGATCCGGCAAGTCCGTCACCGCCTTAAGCATCATGGGGTTGAGTGATCTGCCCGCGACCGGATCCATCACCGTCAACGGCACCGAGATGGTGGGCACCCGCGACCGCGTGCGCCGCCGCGTGCGCGGCAAAAACGTCGCCATGGTGTTCCAAGAACCCATGACCGCACTCGATCCGCTGAAGAAGCTCGGCCGGATCGTTGCCCGCGACCTGCTCCGAGACGTTGGCGTGGACCGCCCCGACGCCTACCCGCACGAACTCTCCGGCGGCCAGCGCCAGCGTGTGCTCATCGCGCTCGCGCTATCCCAGAACCCGGACGTGCTCATTTGCGACGAGCCCACCACCGCCCTCGACGCCATCGTCCAGTCCGACATCCTCGACCTGCTCGACCGCCTCGTCCGCGAGCGTGGCATGGGCCTGCTGTTCATCTCCCACGACCTGGCCGTGGTGCGCCGCATGACCGACCGAGTATTGGTGTTCAAGGACGGTCGCATCGTCGCCGACGACTCCGACTATGCCAAAGCCCTTGCCGCCGCAGCGGAGCCCGGTGCGGCTGCGGCGCCTGTCGCACTCGGCGAGCCGGTCGTCGAGCTCGACCACGTCTCCCTGCAGCGCGGCGCCACCATGGCGGTAGACAACGTCACCCTCACCGTGCGCGAAGGCGAGCGCCTTGCCATCGTGGGCGGCTCCGGCTCGGGCAAGACCTCGCTGCTCCACCTGATTGCGGGGCTGCGCCAGGCCACATCCGGCACCGTGGCAGTCGCAGGGGACGTGCAGATGGTGTTCCAGGACCCCTACTCCTCCCTTGACCCACGAATGGAGGTTGGGGCGTCGATTCGTGAGGCGGGCGTCGATAAGCAACGCTCCGACGAAATGCTCGAACGCGTCGGCCTCGCCGGCACAGGCCACCGCAAGCCCGCACAATTTTCCGGCGGGCAACGCCAACGCATCTCAATTGCGCGCGCGGCGGCCCCTCGCCCGAGCATTTTGCTTGCCGACGAACCCGTGTCCGCCCTCGACGCCTCCATCCAAAACCAAGTGCTCGACCTGCTTCGCGACACCGTAGGCAACCACACCCTGATCTTCGTCACCCACGACTTAAACGTCGCGCGTGAACTGTGCCCCACCGTTGCCGTCATGCAGTCCGGGCGCATCGTCGAGCAGGGTCCAACCGAGGAAATCTGGGCCAACCCGCAACACGCCTACACCCGGGAGCTGCTCGCCGCCGTACTATAGGCACCCATGAGTGCCGCAAAAATCTGCGTGGTCGGATCCATCAACGCCGACCTCACCGTCAATGTTGACCGACACCCCACCCCAGGCGAAACGCTGCTCGGCTCCGGCGGAGGCATCACCGCCGGCGGCAAGGGCGCGAACCAAGCCTGCGCCGCAGCACGCCTCGGTGCCCCCGTCGCACTGGTCGGCGCGGTGGGCACCGACTCCAACGCTATCCCGGCAACGGCGCTGCTGCGCGAGGCGAACGTGGACCTCACCCACGTCGAGGAAGTCACCGAGGTCACCGGCCTTGCCGTGATCACCGTCGCCGCGAACGGCGAAAACACCGTCCAGGTCGTCCCCGGCGCCAACGCGCTCGTGGACGCCGACTTTGTCTCCCGCCACGCCGAACCCGTCGAAGCCGCCGAAGTGGTCCTTTTGCAGGGCGAAATCCCGGCCGACGGCTTCGCCCGCGCCGTCGAACTCGCACGCGGACGGGTGGTGATCAACCTCGCCCCCGTCGTCGACGTACCGCGCGAGGCCCTGCTCGCCGCCGACCCACTGATGGCCAACGAACACGAAGCAGGCCTGATCCTCGATCAGCTTGGTTACGATTCCACCGGCACCCCGGAGGACCTCGCACGCCGCCTGAAGGACGCGGGCTTCGCCTCCGTCGTGCTCACCCTCGGTGCAGCAGGTGCGCTCGTGGTTGAGGGCGACGCGCTGACCCACATCCCCTCCCCACAAGTCGAGGCCGTAGACACCGTCGGTGCCGGCGACTCCTTCGCAGGCGCGTTCTGTGCCCGCATCATCGAGGGCGACACGCTCGTCGAGGCCTCCACCTATGCGTGCCGCGTCGGCGCGTTCTCCGTCACCCGCCCCGGGGCACAACCGTCCTACCCGACCGCCGCCGACACCCTGCCTGGAGCGTAAACCCAAATGAGCCCTCAGATGATGCCGCGACGGTCGTCGTCGACAAGCAATAAACGCCCCATGCGCGTCCAGCGCACACAAGGCGTCTACCCCGACGACATGCACCCCGGCCTCGTCCCGGGCATCAGCGTCGAAGAATCACGCCACAACTTCAGCCTGGACAAAGTCGTTTTCGGCGTGACCGCCGCAGCCATCCTTGCCTTCATCATCTGGGGCGTGACCTCCCCAGAACAGGTCGGCTCGAGCGCGTCAAGCGCACTGTCATGGGGCCTTCGCAACTTCGGCTGGCTCTTCAACATCGTGCTCGTCGCCTGCGTCATCATCATGGCAGTGCTGGCGTTCTCCCGTTTTGGCAACATCACACTGGGCAAAGACGACGAAGAACCCGAATACTCGTTCTTCTCCTGGGTCGCCATGATGTTTGCCGCCGGCATCGGTGTTGGCATCTTCTTCTTCGGCCCCTCCGAACCGCTGACCATGTATCTCGACCCGCCACCGCTGACCGTCGAGGCCGAAACCGAAGAAGCACTGCACCGAGCAATCGCCCAAGCCAACTTCCACTGGGGCCTCTCCCCGTGGGCGCTCTACGCACTGGTCGGTGGCGCCATGGCCTACTCCTGCTACCGCCGCGGACGACCCACGCTTATGTCGTCGCTGTTTACCCCGGTGTTCAAGCGCTCAGGCCCTTTCGGCACCATCATCGACATCCTGGCGATCGTGGCCACCCTGTTCGGCACCGCGGCCACGCTGGGTATTTCTACCCTGCAGATCGGCGACGGCATCGCCATCATGCGCAGCGGCGACTCCGCCCCCATGGGCGTGCTGCTGACCGTCATGGGCGTGCTCACCATCGGCTTTGTTATCTCCGCCGTCTCTGGTGTGGGCAAAGGCATCCGCATCCTGTCGAATATCAACATCTCGTTGACGTCGGCGGCCATCCTGTTCATCTTCGCCACCGGGCCAACCCTGCTGCTGGTCAACCTACTGCCGTCAGGCACCCTGGTCTACGCCGACCGCTTCTTCGACATGGCGTCGCGCTCCTTGTCCTGGGGTGAAGACACCCTCGACTTCCAGTCTGCCTGGACTGCCTTCTACTGGGCGTGGTGGATCGCCTGGGCACCGTTCGTCGGCATGTTCATCGCACGAATCTCCCGCGGACGCACTCTGCGCCAATTCGCGGTAGTGACCACGCTCGTCCCCACCGCCGTGCTCATCTGCGCGTTCACCATCTTCGGCGGCACCGCAATCACCTTCTCCCGCGAAGGCCGCGAAGGCTTCGACGGCACCGCCACCCCGCAGCAAGTGCTCTTCAACATGTTCGGCGAAATGCCGCTGGCGGAGATCACCCCGTACATCCTCATCGGCATCCTCTCGGTGTTCTTCATCACCTCCGCAGACTCCGCCTCCACGATCATGGGCTCCATGTCGTCCAAGGGCGACCCCGAGCCGAACAAACTCGTGGTGGTCTTCTGGGGACTGGCCATGATGGGCATCGCTGTGGTCATGCTGCTCTCCGGCGGCGAAGACGCCCTGTCCGGCCTCCAGTCCCTGACCATCCTGTCCGCAATGCCGTTCTCGGTGGTCATCCTGCTGCTGATGTACTCGTTTATCAAGGACCTCTCCACCGACCCCATGGCCATCCGCAATTCCTACGCCCGCAACGCGGTGAAATCCGCCGTCATCCGAGGCATCGAAGAATACGGCGACGACTTTGAAATCGTGGTCGAGCCCTCCGCAGCGGGCGAAGGCGCAGGTGCCGAGTTCGATTCCACGTCCAACGAATACACCGACTGGTACCGACGCACCGACGAAGAAGGCACCCCCGTCGGCTACGACTACGAAACCGGCGAATGGTCCGACGGCTACCAGGCCGAAGACGAAGCCAGCACGAACACCGACACCGGCACCGCCGCCGAAGACAACCGCGCCTAGCTACTTCCCCGCCATGTCCAGCAGGCGGCCGAGCACCGCCTTGCCATGGCGGCGCAGCCCGTCGTGCTGGAACTGGTCCGTCTCAAACACCTGCGCACCGATGACATCCGCAGTTTCCAGCGACAGCTCGCGCGGCACGTAGATGTCGTCGGTGTACACCGCCGCGTACGCATCGTGGCCCCCACCGAGCCCGCCATACAGGTTGTCCCAGTCATCCTTCTGCGCCAGCTGTTCTGCCGCCGCCTTGAACGGGCGTAGCTCCGGATCCTCGTCGAATTGGAACGGGAAGATGTGCTCGCCGGTGAGGTAGAACTCCTCGTCGTTAGGGCTGGCGTCCGGCGCGAACCCTGTAAGTTCGCGGGAGACCCGCTCCGCCGCCCAGTTCGTCGCCCCCGGCACCGTGCCGCCGTAGATCGACTCATGCACCGCCGCATACAGCGGCCCCTTGGCAAAACTCACGCGCTCCCCCACCGACGCCAAAAAGTCCGTGCGCAGCCTACCGTTCGGGTGGAACGGCGCCTCAAACAACTGCGCCAGCGACGCGAACCCATCCTCGCGGCCCAACTCGATGCCGAGCGTGCGCAAGCGCCGCGCGCTCAGCCGCTCGCCGGTAGGCAGCAGTTCCTCCTCCGTCTCCAGGTGTCGGCACACCTCGCGGATCGTCCGCTCAGCCTCCGGGTATTGCTCATTGAACTGCAGGTGGCGGTGCTTGAGCTTGGCAAACGTCGCACGGTAGACACCATCCGCGCCCTCGCTTATCGACGGCAACCCTCCCGTAAACAACGCCCTCCCCACACTCTCCGGGTGCACGGCCAAATAGTGCGTCAGGCAGAACCCACCGAAGGACTGGCCCAACACATCCCACTGTTCCAGCCCCATCTCCTCACGCAAGGCTTCCGCATCGGCGATGATGTCGCTGGCGCGAAGCTGGGTGAGCACGGTGTCGTCGATAAGCGAAGGCGTCGCGGAATCAATCCTGGTCGAGCGCCCCGTCCCCCGCTGATCCAACATGACCACCTGGTAGCCACGCTCGAGCGCAGTCTCCACCCACTCAAACCGCTCACGCGGCGCCGGAAACCCCGGCCCACCCTGCAGGAACAACAACGCCGGGGCATCCGGCTCGCCAAAAATGCGGGCGAAAACGGAGAAGCCGCCACGGTTCAACACAATTTCACGCATACGGCGATTGTAGGAACCGGGGCGAGAGTTTCCACGTCAAATAGTTATGTACGACGGAATGAACATCGAATTCCCGCCAACCATCGTCAATGCGTCCCAGATGGAACGCGGACAAAACTACCTGCCTGTTAGCAAACAACGCTTCATCCACGAGCGCCACAGCCTGGAACAATGGGCAGTCCAACTCGCGGCACGACACCACCCGCACAACCAGAAATACGACGTGCCCGCAGCCGTGCGCGCCGTCGTCCACGCGTACGAACGCCCAGGCAGCGTAGTGTGCGGATTCTCCGCGCTCGCTCTCTACGGATTGCCGTATCTCGTTGAAGGCGCAGACACTACTCTGCGAGCACCCACACCCCAAAAACTCACCGCTTCCGCTATACGTCCCTCCGTCGCACGACTCCACGCCCCACACACAGAAACATGGACCCTCACCCACCGCGGTGTGCCCATCCGCGTTTCTCGACCATTACGTGCAACCGTGCAGGCTCTGCAACAGATTCGACGAGGCGAACACTCGTGGCAGACAGAGCCAATCCCCGGTGTGAGCCCAGAAATGGTCAAGGCTGTACAACTTGTCGACTGCGCCCGTCGACACCTCGGACTACAGGCGGAAGACATTCGCGCCAGCGCCCTTCGGCAAATCAATCAACGGTGGCTGTCTCGGGCGCTCGATCTGTCCCGTTCAACTGCCGATTCGCCGAAAGAAACCGAACTGCGGTTGCTCCTCCAGCCAGTGGTTCGCAACTACGGCCACACGCTCGTAGAGCAGTATCCGCTGACAGTGGGCGGCAAAGCCATTACGACCTTTGATTTTGCCATCCCCGAACTCAAGATCGGGATCATGTTCGACGGCCGACACCACTGGGAGTACGACCAACGACAGTTAGATACGTCCATCAACCTCACATCGATGCTTCATGGTTGGACGGTTCCCCGGGCGGGGTCGAAAACCATGCAGCAATGCGTCGAGGTCGTGGAGAAAACGATCCGGCAGGCGCGTCGGCGCTAGCGCGATGCAAGATGTTACAAGGCCCACGGTAGCGACCTGGGCAAAGTGTAAAACCACGCAGGCGGTACTGCGTGGTTTTACATCAAACTAGGGCGCCGAACTACTCCTCGTCGGTGGACAGCGCTGCCACGAACGCTTCCTGCGGCACGGTGACCGAACCGATGGACTTCATGCGCTTCTTACCGGCCTTCTGCTTCTCCAGCAGCTTGCGCTTACGGGAAATGTCGCCGCCGTAGCACTTCGACAGCACGTCCTTACGCAGGGCGCGGATGTTTTCACGGGCGATGATCTTCGAGCCGATCGCGGCCTGGACGGGCACCTCGAACTGCTGGCGTGGGATGAGCTCTTTGAGCTTCTTGGTCATCTTGTTGCCGTACCACTGGGCGGAGTCCTTGTGCACGATGGCGGAGAACGCATCGACGGGTTCGCCCTGAAGCAGGATGTCCACCTTGACCAGGTCGGCTTGCTGCTCGCCGGCTTCTTCGTAGTTGAGCGATGCGTAGCCCTTGGTGCGGGACTTCAGCATGTCGAAGAAGTCGAAGATGATCTCGCCGAGCGGCATGAGGTAGCGCAGCTCCACGCGGTCCTCGGAGAGGTACTCCATGTTCTTCATCTGGCCGCGCTTGGACTGGCACAGTTCCATGGTGGAGCCGACGAACTCCTGGGGCACGATGATCGTCATGTTCACGATCGGCTCGTACACCTCGGGGATTTTACCGCCGGGCCAGTCGGACGGGTTGTGCACCATTTGTTCGGTGCCGTCTTCGGCGATCACGCGGTAGGTGACCGACGGCGCGGTGGAGATGAGGTCCAGGTCGAATTCGCGCTCGAGGCGGGTGCGGGTGATCTCCATGTGAAGCAGTCCCAAGAAGCCGCAGCGGAAACCGAAGCCGAGGGCGACGGAGGTTTCGGGCTCCCAGGTGAGGGAGGCGTCGTTCAGCTGCAGCTTCTCCAGCGATTCGCGCAAGGCCGGGAAGTCCTCCTGGGAGACTGGGAACAGGCCCGAGTACACCATCGGCTTCACTTCCTCAAAACCTTCTAAAGGTTGCGAAGCACCCTTGGAAGCCCAGGTGACGGTGTCACCGACGCGGGTCTCGCGCACGTCCTTCACGCCGGTGATCACGTAGCCGACCTCGCCCGGGCCAAGCCCCTTGGTCTTCTTCATCGTTGGGGAGACCACGCCGATTTCCAGGATCTCGAGCGTGGTGCCGGTGTTCATCATCTGTACCTTCTGGTTCGGCTCGAGGCGGCCGTCCATCATGCGCACATAGGTGACGACGCCGCGGTAGGTGTCGTAGACGGAGTCGAAAATCAGGGCGCGGGCCGGCGCCTCTGCGCCGTGCTCGGACTCCGGAGCCGGGATCAGCTCAACGACGCGGTCGAGCAGTTCCGGCACGCCCTCGCCCGTCTTGCCGGACACGCGCAGCACGTCTTCCGGTTCGCAGCCGATGATGTTGGCGATCTCGAGTGCGTACTTTTCCGGGTCGGCTGCCGGCAGGTCGATCTTGTTCAGGACCGGGATGATCTCCAGGTCATTGTCGATGGCCATGTAGAGATTGGCCAGGGTTTGGGCTTCGATGCCTTGGGCGGCGTCGACAAGCAAAATTGCGCCCTCGCACGCGTCGAGGGAGCGGGCAACCTCGTAGGAAAAGTCCACGTGGCCTGGGGTGTCGATCATCTGCAACACCATCTCTTCACCCGCGTGCGCGCCGGTCTTGGGCACCCACGGCAGGCGAACGTTTTGAGCCTTGATGGTGATGCCACGTTCGCGCTCGATGTCCATGTTGTCGAGGTACTGGTCGCGCATCTCACGCTCGTCCACCACGTTGGACAGCTGCAAAATGCGGTCTGCCAGCGTGGACTTACCATGGTCGATGTGGGCGATAATGCAGAAGTTACGGATGCGGGCGGGGTCCGTGAACGTATTTTCCGCGAAGTTCGTCGATTTGGCAGCCATAATTGCTTCATCTTACGTGTCGCGCGACGCGCTAACGTGTGGGCATGCCAACTGAGTTTCACAGAGCTGGTTTAACGCACCGTTTGCGCAAGCCTGCGTGGTGGCGTCCGCTCGTCGAGTTCGTGGTGCTTGCTGTGTGCATCGCAGCGTTCACGATGGCGATGGCGGTGCCGATCGGCCTTGCCGCTGGGTTCTACGGGCTGGGCGATCTTTTCGACGAAACCTCCTCCGACCCGCTTGCCTCCCTGGTGCAAGTGCTTTTTATTGCTGCCTGGTTGCCTGCGCCGTTTATCGCCGCGCGGGTACTCGGCCGCAAACCTGGTGCGCTCTCCAGCATCGAGGGGCACTTCCGCTGGGGCGTTGCTGGGCGCGCGTTCGTGGTGGTCGGCGCGATCTATGGGGCGCAGGTGCTTCTCGACGCCCTCCTGTTCGGGACCGGCGACCTTTCGCTGAGTCCTCGCGAATGGATGCTGCTCGCCGCCTTTGTGGTTGTCGTCCCGCTGCAGGCCGCGGCCGAGGAGTACGTCTTCCGCGCGAGCCTGCCGCAGATCCTCGGCCAGTGGATCTCACCTGGCTGGATTTGCTACGGGCTGCCCGCCGCCGTGTTCGTGGCGTTGCACTTGTACAACTGGATCGGCCTGCTCGACATCGCCATTTTCGCCCTGTGCGCCGCACTGCTGACCTGGCACACCCGCGGTGTGGAGGCGGCCGTAGTTTTGCACGCGGTGTCCAACACGATTGTGTTTTCCTACGGCACGCTGGGATTGACTGATCCAGGCGAAACAGAAATCACCCTGCCCCAAACGGCCGTCTCCGCGTTGCTCACCATCGGAACGACCGCGCTACTCATGTGGGTGCTGCGCGACGTAGGGAAACATTCGCAGCAAAAAGTGGTTGTTCCATCCCCCGCGAAGGCTTAGAGTGGCCAGTGACCATAAACCGGAGGTGAAACCGTGGCGTTTGAGCGCTTTAAGCGAAAGAGGAAACCCGTCCTCGACCACGGTTTTACGCTGCTTGGTGATCGACTGACATCCCAGATCCAGCAACGCCGTGGTCGTGCCCCGCAAGTCTCGGTGCGCCCCACCGACTCCGTGTGTCGCAGCATCTACTACGCCCCGGACATGGACGGCACCGCCGAACCAGGCGAGGTTGTTTGGGTCACCGTCCCTTCACATCCGCCGCGGCAGCGCTCGATCCTGATCGTGGGCCGCGAGCGCCACGACGTGTTGGGGTTGCTGATCTCCCCCGAGCGGGAACACGAAAACGACGAGCGGTGGTTTGAAATCGGTCCGGGCGATTGGGAATCCTCCGGCCAGCCATGCTGGGTGCGTTTGGATAAGACCCTGGTCGTGCCGGAATCAGACGTGGAACGTCGCGGCACCACCGTCCCGCCACGCCGCTTCCAGCGGGTGGCCAACACGCTGCGCGAACGCTTCAACTGGTCGTAACTCCAACAGTTTGGTTTGTGCAGTTCACACTGTTATTCTTTCGGGGTTGTTCGCATCCGGCGCTCAATAGGGTGTGCGGTGCTACGCGGACAGGACCTTGGGTTCGCGTTTGATACCCAAAGCACTGCACGCAATGCCCTGCCAGATGCCGCGACATGTACATGTTCGATTGAGAAACCAAGAGGTATTTCACGATGGCAAACATCAAGCAGCAGAAGAAGCGCGTTCTCACCAACGAGAAGCGTCGTCAGCGCAACAAGTCCTTCCGTTCCGCTACCCGCACGGAGATCCGTAAGTTCCGTGAGGCTGTGGAGTCCGGCGACAAGGCTGCCGCTGAGGCACAGCTGCGCGTTGCTTCCCGCAAGCTGGATAAGGCTGTGACCAAGGGCGTCTTCCACCGCAACTCTGCGGCGAACAAGAAGTCCAACATGGCTCGCGCCCTGAACAAGATGGACTAATTGCCGTTGTTCACAGGTTGATCCCGCCCAGGTTTATTCGGGGCGGGATTTACTTGTTTCTAACGCCGCGTGCGGCCCGACAAAAGAGGAACTTCCGTGAAAATTAAAAAGCGTGCGGTTGCGGCCGCGCTGACGTTTAGCCTGATGGCATCCCCTGCAATCGCTCCAGAGGCGAAGGCTGCAGACCCGTCCGTTTCGGCATCCGTGGATGCAGCTGAGCTCGTTTCGGCATTGTCGAAACTCCTTCCGATGAATAACCCGCAGGTCAAGCAGGCGCTTGGCGTGTTGACGTTGATCATCGCCGGTATTTTGGTTGCGGTGCCGATGGCGGAAGCGGGGTCGTCGATACGCAATGGCGCCGTGGGCGACAAGGCTCCGGGCAAGCACACGCGCCGCATCGTGGTGGATGGCACCTCGCGCTCCTACGATGTGGTCCTGCCGTCGAACTACTCCGAGGGTGTCGCCTACCCGGTGATTCTTGGTTTTGGTGGCTGGCAGCACACCGCAAGCCAGACGCGTGACTACCAGAAGTTCGAGACCGCAATCGACAACACGATTGTGATCTACGCGCAGGGTGTTGACAACGCGTGGGCTGGCGCGCCGTATGCCCGCACGTCGCTGAATGAGGACATCGCCTACACGCGCGCCATTATCGACGACGCCGCGACCCAGTACGGCGCCGACCCGAACCGTGTCGTCGCAGCCGGCCTGTCCAACGGCGGCGGGTTTGCGGCCGCACTTGCCTGCCACGCCCCCGACACCGTCAAGGCGGTCGCCTCCGTCGCTGGTGCGTTTTACAACCCGACCGTGACCGGCTGCACCTCCGGCGCGGTGCCGACGCTGATCATGCACGGCACCAACGACAACGTTGTGGGATACAACGGCGGTATCCGGCACGGTGCGTTCTACGAGTCGGTGGATAGCGTCATGCGCACCATGGCCTCGAAGAACAAGTGCTTGGGCACGACCACCCGTTCGCGCTCCGACAACGTGACCACGTTTGAGGCGCAGGGCTGCGACGCGGCCACGCGCGTGGAGCGCATCGAGGGTGGCATCCACACCTGGTTCACCGACCCGAGCGCAACCGCCCACACGGTGCGCTTCCTCCTGCCGTACCTGTAAACGGCGAGCCGTTTACAGGGCGGTTAGAGCGCCAGCGCCCCGCGCACGATCAAGGTCAGGCCGACGATAACGAAGAACGCGCCTGCACCGATGTCGATGTAGGGGCCGGCGCTCAGGAACTTCCGCCGCACCCGCTGGGTAGAGATCACCTGGACAAAGACGGCGAACAGGACGAAGGAGCTCAGCCACAGCGCAAACGTCACGATGAGGGCGGTGCTCAGGCTGGGGCTGGGCGGCAGCAGTGGGGCGATCATGGCGGACAGCGCGATGACGATCTTGGGGTTGGCGAGGTTCGTTGCTAAGCCACGCATGTATGCAGAGCGCACCGTGCCGAGCCGCTGCTCCGCCTCTTCGAGGGTCATTGGTGGGTTGTGCCGATCCGCGAGACCACCACGAACGTTGCTCGCACCCATCGCAATCAGCACTGCACCACCCACCAGTTGGACGTAGGTCAGCGCGTCTGGGAACGCGTTGAGCAGCGCCGCAGCACCAAAGACGGTGAGCGCGCACCACATGAGCACGCCAGTTTGGATGCCGATGGCGGTTGCCCACCCGTGGCGGCGCGAACGCGTCGCGGTGCGGGTAATCAGCACCACGTCGGGACCTGGCGCGGCGGCACCGATGACGTTGAGGCCGATGATGACGGCGAGATCTCCCGGCGCGATCATACGAGCTCCGCGATGCGTCGCACGGCGTTTTCCAGGGCGAACTCGGCGTCGCCGCCTTGGCCTTTCACCTCTGCGTCGAGGTCAGCCACGATGATCACCGCTTCGGACACCGCTCGGCCGGACCAGTGGCGCGCCACCTGCATGGTTTTCTTGGCCACGTACGGGTGCATGCCTACGGTGCGTGCGATCTGGTCGGGGTTGCCGCGCACGCCGTAAAGTTTCGCGATGTCGCCGACTTTGTGGGCGAGCGCTGCGGCGATGGTGGCCGGTTTGACGCCCAGTTGAAGTGCTCGGCGCGTCGATGCGAGTGCACGGTCGGCGCGACCGGCGACCATTTGGTCGGCGATGTCAAAGCCTGCGACCTCCGCGACGCCAACGTAGTATTCGCGCACTGCGGCGACGGTGATTTCCCCGTCGGTGTCGGCGACAAGCTGGCTAACGGCGGAGGCGAGTTCGCGCAGGTCTGAGCCGACGGATTCCAGGAGTGCGGCAACCACATCGGGGGTAGGGCGCACGCCGTGGGAGCGGAACTCTTCGGTGACCCAGGTGCGACGTTGGCCGTCGTTAAGCGGATTGGCCTCGTGCACATCGGCGAGTTTTTTGAACTTGGGCACCAGCGATTTCTGCCGCCCACCACCGGTGTGCTGGATGATGATCACGATGCCGGGTGCAGGATCCACGCACGCTTTCAGCAGTACCTCGGTGGGTTCTTTGCCTGCGAGTTCTGCGTGTTTGACCAGTACGACGCGGTCTTCGGCGAACAGTGACGGGCTGGTTGCCATGGCGATTTCGCCTTCGGTGACGTCGCCTGCGCGCAGGGTGGTCACTTCGATGCCGTCGCCAGCGTCGGCGATGATCTTTTTTGTGGCACGCTCGGCGAGGAATTCGTCTTCGCCTAAGACAAGGTGCACGGGGTTGAGCATGACGACCATCTTAAAACTCTCGCCGCGGCAGCACTTGGGTGCCATCCGGGTAGATGGCAACGTTGCCGTCGCGGTTGGGAAAGATCACGGGGATGCCCTGGTCAGTGACCACGGGTCTTCGGTGGGGGCGGCCCTTTTCGAGCACGACAACAAGCTGCGTGCCCGGTGGAATGGGCAGGGCATCTTCTTGCTTTTCGACGACATGAGCACGCAACCTGCCCACATCCACCGGCGTGCCCGCCGGCGCCTGCGACAGGACCACACCGAACCCGCACACAAGCGCCGCCGCCAGAGTGGTCTTCGGGTATCCGGCAAACAAGCCCGCGAGGAACCATCCGTAGACAACCACGACGACGATGGGTTCCGTCTCTACCGTGGCACCGGGAAACCGTGCACCGTTTTCTGCAACCACACGCACCCAATAGGCCATGGGTTCCACCACCCACAGCACAGGTGCAGCCAACCCGCCGTGGATGAGGCTGAGCAACACCGCCGCAAGGCCGAGCACAGTCACCGGGCCGGTCACCGGTGCGACGATGACGTTTGCCACCACAGAGACTAAAGAAGCCCGGCCGGCCATCATGGCGACAATCGGCATCGTCGCTACGTCGGCGGCAACCGCAACGCCAAGTGCACGCACGAGAATGTCGGGCCAGCCCGTGGCAGCAAGGACGCGGTACAACAGCGGAAACAGCGCGACGATGCCCGCGGTCGCCGCTACAGAGAGCGCGAACCCGTAATGCACCGCCAGGTCTGAATCCACCAGCACTAGGCCGATCACCGATAAACACAGCGCGTGGATCGGCTCGGACTGGCGTGAAGCCAACACCGCAGTCAACCCCACCAACCCAGACACGGAAGCGCGCAGCACGCTCGGCTCGGGTCCGACCAGCGAGGCGTAGAGCAACAGCGCCGCAGCCGACGCCACGATACGGCCCCGCAGCCCCAAGCCCACTGCCGCTGCGGCAATCGCTGCGAACGTGGTCACGATTGCCACGTTCGCACCAGAGACTGCTGACAGGTGCGAGAGGCCAGTGTCGATGTAATCCTGCTGTTCTTGGCTGGTTTGCAACGAGACGTCCCCGAGCACCATGCCCGAGATCAGCCCTTGGGCGGACTCCCCCACGGTGGCCTGGACAACGCCGGCAAACGTTTCCCGGGTGTGCTGCGCAAACGCAGCCAACCCCTGCGGCGGGGCGACCACCTCAACTGCCCCGTTGACCGCAATCGGGTTGATCCCGGCCATCTCCGATTCCTTCACCACGCCGCGCACAACCACCTGGGCGCCGGACACGGCAGTGTCCGGCACTTCATCGACAAACACGGGCGTCAGCGTCGGGTTGCCGTCTACCTGCACGCGGACGATGAACCCGCCGGTGCTCGTCTGCTTCGGCGCGCCCGATACCCGGCCCACGAACTGACCCGCGGGCTCCCACGCGCGTGCGATGTGCAGTCGCACCCCGGTGGTCACGACGGCGGCCGCACCCATCCCTGCAATGAACACCGCCTGCCCGTAGGCGCGCAGCACCACAGCACCGATAACGGCCACCAGCACCACAACCACCGCGATGCCCACTCCGAGGGTGATCGCCACCGCAGCCGCTGCCCACACCACCAGCGCCGCCGGGACAAGCCTGATCTCCCCCACTTACCCCACGCCCCCGTCTATAAGCCGACCTGGTCGCGCATTGCCGCAAGTTTCGCCGGTCCAATTCCTTTCACGTCAGTCAACGCATCTACCGACGCAAACGGCCCGTTTGCCTCACGGTGCGCCACGATCGCGGCTGCGGTTGACGGGCCGACTCCGGTAATCGTCGTCAATTCCTGCACCGATGCGGAGTTGATCGACACCACCCCACCCGCCGAAGCGCTAGCGCCACCAGCGCCAGCACCGCCACCGGAATCCGCAGCAACCGGTGGGGCGTGTTGGGAGCGGACGTGGATCTGTTGGCCGTCGACAAGCAATTGCGCATGATTGATCGAGATCAAGTCAGCATCCGGCAATGGCCGGGCCGTCTGCAGCGCATCCGCGACCCGTGCACCCTGGTTCAACGTGATCAGACCCGGGTTTTCCACCTCACCAACAACAGAGACCACCACGGTGCCTGTGACCTCGGTGGGAGAGGCGACCTGCTCCCACGCAACGTCCTCATCATCCACGGGGCCGGATCGGGTCACCGCCCATCCGCCGACGGCGAGCAGCACTGCACCGGCGGCGGCCGCAGCTTGTTTCACAGGGATGCGCACCCGCGGCTCTGGGTAGCGCACCGTCAGGAGGTCTTCTTCCCCGGTGGGCCGGGTGAGCTCCTTGAGTCGTTCAGTGGCGTTCACACCAAAAACGCTATAAACCCCCGGCGCACTCGCCAAGGGGTCAGAAAAAATCTGTGGATAACCCGCCATCTACGGGCGACGAAAACGGCAGTTATCCACAATTACGAGATGAGAACACCACCGACAGGCCGATTGCCCCTTCGCCGGTATGCATCGCGATCACCTTCACCAGCGGCTCGACCATGACCCGTGAGCCTTCCGGAAGTGTTTCGCGCAGCAGATCCGCGAGTTGCTCGGCGGCGTCCGGCACGTCCGCGTGCTGTACTGCGGCGAAAACGGGCTCGCCGCACGCGCGCTCTTCTACCAACTCGGTGAGTTTGGCAAACGCCTTTGACTGTGTGCGAGTCTTGCCCGCGAGTTCGAGCTTGCCTTCCCTGATGTGCAGGATCGGCTTGTTTGCCAGCAGCGCGGCCGAGAGCATCGCAGTGCCGGCAGGCAGGCGGCCGGACTTGCGCAAATCGTCGAGTTGGTGCAGGTACAACCACGTTTCGGAGCGCGCAATGGTGGACTTCGCCATCGCTTCGCACTCGTCTAACGTGCCGCCTTCCGCCGCAACAGTCGCGGCTGCCATCGCTGCGGCACCGATCGCCATGCCCGCAGAGTGCGTCTCCACGACACGGACCGTGCCTGGGAACACCGCAGACGCGGCCACCGCAGCCGACCAGGTGGACGAGAACGTCTTAGCAAGGTGGAGGGCGATCACGCCGTCGTCGCCACCACGCTCGAGCTGGCGGGCATAACAGGCGGCGAGTTCCAGCGACGACAACCCAGACGAGGACTCCCCTTCTGCGCCCTCGACGCGGTGCAGGTCAACGACGCAGATATCGAGTTCCTCCACGACCTCCTGCGGCAACCCCGCGGAGGAATCCACCACGACGCGAACACCCATTAGTTACGGCCTCGGTTCCAGGCTTCGATGTACCACTGGGTCTTGGTGTCGTCGTCAATGCGCGGCATTGCCACCAGCCGTGACGTGTTCGCGTTACCGAGCCCCTTGAACAGCGGATACTGGGACACCTCCAAACCGAGCAGCGTCGCGGTCAGCGCGGCGATGGTGCCTCCGTGCGCCACGAGCAGGACGGCAGCATTGTCCCATTCATCGTGGTCACGCATGAGTTCCATGACCACTTCGCGGGAACGTTGCGCAACGTCGATGCGGCTTTCGCCCTCTGGCGGCGCCCAGGTGGGGTCGGTGCGCCACAACGCACGAGCCCCGTCGTGGGCGGTGTCCACTTCCTCGTGCGTCTTGCCTTGCCACTGGCCAAGGTGGGTTTCGCGCAGACGCTTATCGACGACTACCTCAAGGCCCAAATCTGCCGCCACCACATCAGCCGTATCCTTCGCACGGATGAGGTCAGATGACACGATCTTGTTAATACCCAAGTGCCGCAGGTCCTCTGCCGCAGCATGCGCCTGGGCGCGTCCGCGCTCGGACAGTTCAGTATCCAGCTGGCCCTGCATGCGGCGAGTTGCGTTATAGAGCGTCTCGCCGTGACGCAGCAAAATCAGTCGGCGCTGCATGGGTCTTAGTACTCGTCGTCCGCGGCTTCGGGTCCCTCACCTGCCAGGGGAAGGTCCTCGATGGTCTGGGCTTTGCGCAGGTCAGCTTCGTCGCCAAACGCTGCGGGACGCTCGTAAGGCTCGAGCCCCTCGACCTCAATGGCCGGGCAGTCTGCGTACAGGCGGTCCAGGCCGTAGAACTCGCGCTCGGCTTCGCGCTGGATATGGACCACGAAGTTGCCGTAGTCAAGCAACACCCAGCGGTTTTCGCGGTTGCCCTCACGGCGCTTCGGTTCAACACCCAGGTCGGTCAGGTCGCCTTCGACCTCTTCAACAATGGCGGCAACCTGGCGTTCGTTATCTGCAGAGACGATGACGAACACGTCGGTGATCGCCATGACGTTAGACACGTCGATAACAGCGATATTGGTGCCGAGCTTCTCGTCGGCGGCCTTCGCGGCTACCTTGGCGCGGTCAATGGAGATCTGCGGGGCAGTCAAGTGGCAATCCTTATTCAGGTCATGGACAAATCAACTGGGCCATTGTCCCACGTATGACCGCAACATTTCCAGTTCAGGGGTCGCGCCTAGGGTGCGTAGAGCGAATTCTTCGCGATGTACTGCACCACACCGTCCGGCACCAGGTACCAAACCGGGCGCCCGTTGGAGGCGCGCTCGCGGCAATCGGTCGAAGAAATCGCCATGGCGGGAATCTCCACGAGGTGCACGCGTTCCTGGATATCCGCAGGCAGCATGTCTTCGCGCAACTCGTAGCCGGGGCGCGTCACGCCGACGAATTCGGCGAGTTCAAACATTTCTTCCCAGTCGTGCCAGGACATGATCGACGCCAACGCGTCCGCGCCCGTGATAAAGAACAGGGCCTCGTCCGGGAATTGTTTTCGTAGGTCCCGCAGGGTGTCAATCGTGTAGGTGGGTCCCCCGCGGTCGATATCCACCCGTGAAACGGAGAAGCGCGGGTTGGACGCGGTGGCCACCACGGTCATCAGATAGCGGTCTTCCGCCGGACTGATGTGCCGGTCGGCCTTCTGCCACGGCTGGCCGGTGGGTACGAAGATGACCTCGTCGAGGTTGAAGCGATCCGCCACCTCACTCGCGGCAACGAGGTGGCCGTGGTGGATCGGGTCGAACGTGCCACCCATCACCCCGATGCGCCGGGCGTTGTCCAGCGATGCCGCGTAGTGCTCAGCCATTGGGTGTTTACCTCAGCCCTGGCAGTGGCTGGATGTTAATCGACTCAATAAACAGCAAAGACATGCCGATGACGCCTGCGACCAGCGCGCCGAGAATACCCAGCACCGTGCCGATGATCACCGGACGATTCGACTCGTCAGCCCACTTTGCCTTGTTGGAGCTGCCCGGCTGGGACACGGTCTCCGTGACACAGATCTGCTCGCCCTTGCTGTTGGTCACCGGGACGGGGTTGCCGCCCTCCTCATCAACTTTCCACTGGCACGTCTCCTTGACGGTTTTCGTTTCCTCGGTCTTGCGCACAAACTCTGCGGCCGAGGCAACAGTAGGCGTCGCGCCAGCCAACAACGCGGCAGCGACAGTAGCGGAAATGATGCGGTTCATTAGCGGTAGCGTACCTGATCAACAAATCGGCCGAAAGCATCCGAGACTTGGTTGTCCCAGCGCGATGGCCAACGGAAGTAACGCGCGTGGTTGCCACCAGTTGGCTGGGATGCCTGCAGCGTCTGAATGGACAGGTCACACACGGAGTCCTGCGGCAAGCAGTAGTTCACGCGGTTCGGGGTCGCCCCTGCGGTCTTGGTGTTAAACGGCAAGAAGCCAAGCATGCCTCCGGCACCACCTGCTGGCACGCCGACGGTGGACCAATCCCCCGCCGCCGTGTTCGGGTTGCCAAAGTAGACCACACCCGCCAACTGGCCACGGCGTGCCAGTTCACGCTCGTGCTCAAGCAGAATCATCGCGCCTTGCGAGTAACCGGACAGGATGTACTTCGGGCGGCAACCACTGCGATGCTCGTAGTCATTGACCATCTGCATCACACCGGTGCGTCCGATCTGGACCGAATCCACGAACTCTGTGGCTACTCGCCTTGCCATCATCCACACCGGGTTGGCGTACTGCAGCGCAAGAGCCAGTGCCTGCAGGATGGTGCTTGGTACGGCAACCGACGGTACGTCGTATTCGGGGAACGTCGCCGGGTAGTAGCGCGGCTCCAGGCCGATGACCTCGACGTCCTTCATCAGCGAGTTACCGCCGTGGGTGGCTGCGTAGCGACGCTCCGCATGCTGCAGGAACGCACGAATCGTCTCACCCTCCCAACCGTTGGAGGTCCACGGCGCAGCCCACGAATACTTCGTGCGGTAAATCTGCGTGTTCTGGCCCGAGCCGCGGGCAGCGATGACGGCGACCGCCGGACAGCGCGTCTGCGCGTCTGCTTCGGGGGTCGGTGCGACGGGGCTCAACGTTGCGGTCACAGCCGTCGCAATAGCCGTGGCAAACAGCGCAAACTTGGCGCGAATGGAGGTCCGGAATTTTAGCACGCCGATAGACTAGCGCACCTGGCCATTACCTTCCAGAATCCACTTCGTGGTGGTCAGCTCCGGTAACGCCATGGGTCCGCGTGCGTGAAGCTTCTGTGTAGAGATGCCGATCTCTGCACCCATGCCGTATTGCTCCCCATCCGTGAATGCGGTCGAGGCGTTGAGGACGACGGCGGCGGAGTCGACGGCGGCAGCAAATCGTCGCAAAGCATCTGCGTCTTGGGCTGCGATCGCATCCGTGTGGCCGCTGGAGTAACGCGCGATGTGCGTGGTCGCACCATCGACGCCGTCAACGATGGCGCTTGCGATGTCCATGCTGAGGTATTCCTCGGCGAAGTCCTCCTCCGTTGCGGGTTCTACGGTGGCACCGAACGCAGCATGCTTATCGACGTCACCATGCACCACCACACCAGCCTCCTGCAGCGTCGCGATGATGGTGTGTTTGTCGGTCTCGGGCAGGTGGGTGTCGATAAGCACCGTCTCTGTCGCGTTGCACACACTGACCCGGCGCGTCTTGCCGTTGAGCAGCATCGCGATCGCCTTGTCCAGATCTGCGGACGCGTCGATGTAGAAGTGACAGTTGCCAGTGCCGGTCTCGATGGTGGGCACGGTCGCGCCGGTCACCACCGCGTTGATCAAACGTGCACTTCCGCGCGGGATGACCACGTCCACCAGCCCGCGGGCGGTGATGAGGTCCTGGACAGAATCGTGGCTCTCACATGGCAGGAGCTGCACGGCCTCGCGCGGCAAATCGTTGGCAGCGAGGACGTCCTGCAACACGGCGACGAGCGCCTCGTTGGAGTGGCGCGCCGTCTTGGAGCCACGAAGCAGGGCCACGTTGCCCGACTTCAGCGCCAGACCGAACGCGTCGACGGTGACGTTCGGGCGTGCCTCGTAAACCATGCCCATCACGCCGAGCGGGACGCGCACCTTCTTCATCTGAATCCCGTTGGGCAGCGTACGTCCGGTAAGCACCTCGCCCACCGGATCCTGCAGGCCCGCAACCTGGCGCAGCCCCCCGGCGATGCCGTCGATGCGTTCCTCGTCGAGCGCCAGCCGGTCCAACACCGACTCCGCCAGCCCGTTCGCGCGACCCTCTTCGATGTCGCGCGCGTTGGCTTGAAGGATTTCACCTGCGCGCTCGGCCAGTGCCTCCGCTGCCGCCAACAGCACCGCATCCTTCGCCGGTGTCGGCAGCACCGCAATCGTCGGGGCAACATCCTTGGCACGGCGGGCTTTGCGCAGTACCTCGTCGCGCTCGGCTTGGCGTTGCTGATCAGTCTGTTGAGCAGTCATGCGGCAATCGTAGCGTTAATGCAACTGCCAAGGTCTTGACACCGATAGTGGGCTGGCGCACCATTTTTTTCATGTCCGACAAGCACACGCCCGAGCCTGAAAACGTAAAACGATCAGAAGCCTTAGCGCGACTTACCAAACTTCCCCGGGTGGACACCGGGCAAGAATCCGTCGCAGACGCGGTGCGCTCAGAGCGGGACTCTGCCGCACTGACGTAGTGGTGATCTAGTACCCGGCCTCGACGTCGACCTCGGTCGACATCTTCTCCCCCGCTTTGAAGAGGCCCCAGTTCTTCAACGCCAGCGCCCCGATGCGGCGTTCCATGTACCGCGGGATATTCGCGGTGTGCGGCGTGATCACACAGTTATCCAGGTCCCACAGCTTGTGGTCCGCCGGCAGCGGCTCCGGCTCCGTCACGTCAAGACCAGCGCCACGGAGCTTGCCGTTGACCAGTGCGTCGGTGAGCGCCTCCGTATCAATCAGCGGACCGCGCCCAACATTGACGACGACCGCCGTATCCTTCATCTGCTCAATCCGATCAGTGTTCACCATGTGGCGGGTCTCCTCCGTCAACGGGGTAAGCAGGACAAAGTAATCGTGATCGGCCCAGACCTCGTCGGCATCCTTCATGGCAACGGTCCGGTCCGCACCGTCCACCGGGTTGCCCGAGCGGTTCACGGCGGTGATCTCCATACCGAACGGCTCCAAGAAGCGGATCAGGGTTTTACCGATACCACCAGCACCAATCAGGGCGAGCTTCTTGTTATCGAAGAGGTACTCCTTCTCTTTGAACAGCTGTGTGTTGTTCCACTCGCGGTCCACGGCCTTCATACGGTGCTCCACGGCAAGCAGGAGGGCGAGGGTGGATTCGGCCACGGTGTCGTCGTAAAGCCCACCCGCATTAGCAAAGCGCACACCGTTGGCCGCATGTTCAGCCAGGATGCCAGCCTCCAGCAAACCCTCGATGCCGGCGTACTGGATCTGCACGACCTTCACGCTGTCGGGCAGCTCATCCGGGAAATCCTTCGGGCCGCCGCCGAACAGCACGAGGTCAGGGTTGTCCTCGAGAGCGACATACTCATGGCCCTGTGCCTCCAGCGCGGCGATGGGCTCGTCTTTGGGCTTTGGCAAATACGTGAACTTCATGCCTGCCCAGAGTACGGAAGAACCCGACCCCCGGCACCGACATTGGAACTATTCGAGTGTCCACGATCGCACGGGCGCCACCCCTGTAAGGAAGTTAACAGTGCCCGTCAAGAATTCCTCAAGAAAACTCGCTTAATCACACCTATAGGCCTTGTAGTGTTTCCCCGACACCTGTAGAAGAAAGTGCATTGCCTATGACAACTCCCCTCTCACCCGAGCTCGTGATCTACATGATGGAAAACGGCTACCGCCAGGTAGAAATCGCCCGTGAGTACAACGTTTCCCGCCAATACATCCATCAACTGGCAAAACAAGCCGGCTACACCTCTCCAATCACCACCGTCCAAGAGAACCTGCCCTGGGACGTCGATCCGGCCCTCACCAAAAACGCCACCTTCGTCGCATTCCGTCTCATCGGACACGAAATGGTCGCGCCCGGAAAACTGACAAACGAGTCCCGCGAACGAGCCAACGGACTCATCAAGCGCCTGCTCCAATTCGACGTGGTTATCGACTACGACCCGTCCTACCCACCTGTCGTAGGCCTAACGAGCCTTCCGGGATTCGCATACCTGCCACGCACAGCTAGCGACGAGAACTTCCTAATGAAGATCAAACCCGAAACCCGAATCACCCCGCTGGGCCAGAAGATCTGGCGTATGCCCACCGAACTGTTCCGCTAACGCCTACAGCCTGGACTACAACCTGGACGCGTAGTTGCTCAGGTAGTCCGCGTGGACGACTGGGCGACGCTGCTGTTCGGGCAACTCGTCGGAGTGGCGACCCAGCATCCCGGCGAGTTCGGCGGCGTCGTACGCCACTTCCCCGCGGCCGATAGCTTCTGAATCCGGCCCGAGGATCTCCACGATGTCGCCAGCGTGGAACTCGCCTTCAATCCCGGTGATCCCCACCGCGAGCAGGCTCGTGCCGCCACGTGTTACGGCTCCAACCGCACCGTTGTCCAGGCGCAGCACACCCTCCGCGTCTGCCGCGTAGAGCGCCCAGAACTTCCACGCCGAAAGTTTCCGGCCCGGGCGCGTATGGAACACGGTGCCCACCTGGCAGTGGTCGAGCGCGGCGTCGATGTTCTCCGTTGCAGTGAGCAGCACCGGCACGCCGCCACGTGCAGCCAGGCGAGCCGCCGACACCTTCGCGGCCATGCCGCCAGTGCCGAAAACGCCACCGTCGCCGGCTTGGACGGCTTCGAGGTCCTTGCCGGTTCGGACTTCGTCGATACGCACTGCCCCAGGCTCGGCCGGATTGCGGTCGTAAAGCGCATCTACGTCGGAGAGCAGCACCAGCGCATCAGCAGCGATCAGCGTAGCGACGATCGCCGACAACCGGTCGTTATCACCAAAGCGCATCTCAGAGGTGGCAACCGTGTCGTTTTCGTTGACGATCGGCACCGCACCCATCTGACGCAGCCGCTCCAGGGTGCGCTGCGCGTTGCGGGCCCGCTCACGCGAACCGGCATCGGACTGGGTGAGCAGCACCTGGCCGGTCGTGCGGCCGTAGCGCGCAAACGAGGCACCCCACACCTGAGCCAGGTGGATCTGGCCAACCGAGGCTGCGGCCTGCTTCGTCGCGAGGTCTCGCGGGCGCTGCTTCAGCCCAAGCGGGACCATGCCGGCGGCGATCGCACCGGAGGACACGACAACCACGTCGGTACCGCGGGCGATGCGTCCTTCGATGGCGTCGACGATGCGGTCGATTTTTGCTGGGGATACCTGCCCGGTGTCGTCGACAAGCGAACTGGTGCCCAGCTTCACCACAATGCGACGTGCGGACGCGATCTGGCTGCGAAGATCCGACATCCCTATCCCTGCCAGCGCTCGCGATCGGCCTCTTCGCCGGTGCCGTAGTCGTACTCGTCGATCAGGCCACGACGAGCCTGCGATGCACGCTTGCGCTCTGCCGAGGACACACGGTCGGTGCCACCAAGACGCGCGTCCTGGCCACGGCCGGCAAGGGTCGGGTCGCCACCGATCGATGGCTCCCAGTCGAAGGAGATCTCACCAATCGTGACCGTATCGCCCTCTTCCGCGCCGAGCTTGCGCAGCATTTCCTCCACGCCAGCTTTGTTCAGACGGTCAGAGAGGTAGCCGATGGCCTCGTCGTTTTCAAAGTCGGTCTGGCGGATCCAACGCTCAGCCTTCTCACCGGTAACCAGCCAACCCTCCGGGTACATCGGGTCGCGGGTGACCTCGATGCCGCCACGGTTGGAACGACCCACGGCGCGCGGACGGATCACCTCAGCCTCAGCGGTGCGCTCCGGCTTCGGGCGAGCCTTGCGGGCCTTCTTCACAATCTCCCACATCGCCCACTTCAGCTCATCAAGACCTTCGCGGGTGGCGGTGGAAATCATGTAGATCGGCCAGCCGAACTTCTCCTCGATGTCGTCCTTGAGGAACTCCGCGAGCTCCTTAGCCTCCGGCACGTCCATCTTGTTCAGCACCACAATGCGGGGACGCTCGCGCAGATCGCCCAGGCCGGTGTCCATATCCAACGCCTCGGCGTAGGTATCCAATTCGTGCTCCAGCGCCTCGATGTCAGAGATCGGGTCGCGCCCCGGCTCCATCGTGGCCACATCCACGATGTGGGCCAGCACGGCGGTGCGCTCGATGTGACGCAGGAAGTCCAGACCAAGCCCCTTGCCCTGGCTTGCCCCCGGGATCAGCCCGGGCACATCGGCGATGGTGAACGTGTCATGGCCAACGTTGACCACACCCAGGTTCGGCGCGAGCGTGGTAAAGGGGTAGTCCGCAATTTTCGGCTTTGCCGCGGAGAGCACTGCAATTAACGACGACTTCCCCGCCGACGGGAAACCCACCAGGCCCACATCAGCCATGGACTTCAGTTCCAGGATCAGGTCCAGCGCTTGGCCCGGTTCACCCTTGAGCGCGAAGCCCGGTGCCTTGCGCTTGGCGGTAGCCAGCGCAGCATTGCCCAGCCCACCGAAACCGCCTTCTGCAGCGATGAAGCGGGTGCCAGGCACGGTGAGGTCTGCGAGCACCTCGCCCTCTTCGCTGCGCACAACGGTGCCGACCGGCACCTCGAGCACGAGATCCTCGCCGCGTGCACCGTTGCGCCAATCACCCGCGCCGTTGCCACCACGCTTCGCCTTCACATGCGGGCGGTATTGGAAATCCAGCAGGGTGTGGACCTGTGTGGAAACCTCAAGGATGATGTCGCCACCGTGGCCGCCGTTGCCACCGTCCGGTCCGCCGAGGGGTTTGAACTTTTCGCGGTGGACGGACACACAGCCGTGGCCACCATCGCCGGCTTGGAGGTGCAGGGTGGCACGGTCAACGAATTGAGCCATGGTTGTTTTCCGCCTTTCTGTAACACGGACGATGATATGCAAAAAGCGCCGCAAGCCCGAATGCACGGGACCTGCGGCGCCGAAGCGTTACACGCGCTTACGCGGTTGCGGTGTTTTCCTCAACAACGCCTGCTGCCTCAGCCTGCTCGAGGACCTCGGAAGCAACACCCTGGCCGTCAGCCGGGATGATGTTGACGATGCGACGCTTGCGCTTGATGCCGAACTGCACGGAGCCGGAGGCCAGTGCGAACAGCGTGTCGTCGCCACCACGGCCGACGTTGTCGCCCGGGTGGAACTTGGTGCCGCGCTGGCGGACGATGATCTCGCCGGCCTTGACGAACTGGCCGCCGAAGCGCTTGACGCCGAGGCGCTGCGCGTTGGAGTCGCGGCCGTTACGGGAGGAACCAAGACCCTTCTTGTGTGCCATGGTTGAAGGCTTCTTTCTTCTCGAGCGTGTGCGTTCAGGATGCCCGCGTACTGGCTGACGCCGGGGCGGTCACTTGATGGCGGTGACCTTGACGGCCGTCAGCTGAGCGCGGTGGCCCTGGCGCTTGCGGAAGCCGGTCTTGTTCTTGAACTTGAGGATGTTGATCTTGGGGCCCTTCTCGTCGCCGATGATCTCGGCGGTGACGGAGGACTTGGCCAGATCGGCGGCAGAGGTGGTCACCTTGTCGCCGTCCACCAGCATGACGGGGGCGAGGGTAACCTCGTCGCCGATCTCACCAGCAAGCTTGTCGACAACCACGACGTCGCCGACGGAGACCTTCTCCTGACGGCCGCCGGCCTTGACGATCGCGTAGACCACTTGAATGCTCATCTCTGTAGATTCTTCGAAAGGCTCTCACGCGCTGCAAGGCTCTGATCAGCCTCGCCGGGAGGGCCCTGTCCTGGGCAATGGCGCAAGACGCACCGGCAGATAACTCTAGGCGATCATGTCGCCCGTACCAACCTCCGACCTCTCCTACTCCCTGTGTTCTTGGGCACGAAGCCCCCTGGGCCCTAGGCCGACGCGTCGGAGGTCTCTGAAGAATTCTCCGACGACGGCGCAGCGCCCTTGGCAGTGGCCCGTCTCCTGGTTCTC
>OJKZ01000065.1_pt1 | contig 63008 bp, 54 predicted proteins | sample 1596791 | NCBI WGS metagenome assembly OJKZ01 (sample SAMEA3904677, study PRJEB24821) | metagenome | biome: Builtin; feature: hospital; material: surface | place: USA | collected 2013-06-04 | reverse complement strand
GCACGGAGATCGCCGATGGAGACCCTCAGCGCACAAAGAGCGCCGGCGGGCCGACCGCAGCCAAAGAAACCAACGGTGACGGGAGGAACACGGAAGGGCTCCATCCAACCCCGTTTTCCGGTACGCCGGTTATCGGCAGCGACCTTGACCTGGCGCGCGTCATGTGCGCTCGGTACAACACGGGGCGGCCGGTGTTTGTTGCCGATGCACTTGTGCACACATCGTTGGCCCCCGTGTACATCGCCGACCCCGCCAGGCGCGCGGGCGGGCGCAGGATCCCGCGCCCGGAGGAGCTGCTCCCGCCGTTGCCGGATCTCATCGCCGCGCACCGTGGGCAGGAGCTCGCCGTGAAGTGCGCGCCGGGAATCGACTACTCGGGCTGGGAAGGTCTGGTCTCCGTGACGAGCGTCGACGGTGGCGTAAAGGAAGTGTGCCTTTTTACCCCGGGGCTCTCCGGTGGCGCGCGCCGGGAGGCGGTAATCATCCGCGGGCAGCGGGTTGTCGACCGCATCACCTGCTCGGCCGATCCCGCAGATGTCGCGCCCAATGACCTGGTAAGAGAGCCGGGCCGGTTCATCATCGACCCGGACGGCATCATCCAGTTCGTGTCCGTCACCCCGGACGCTGTTGGCCGTAACGTCGACGAGGTCCTGCGTGTCCTCGACGCTCTGCAGTCTGAAGAGGTCTGCGCTTGCGATTGGCAGAAGAACGACCCGACCAAGAACATCGACAAGATGGCTGTGGTCCAGGAGTCCCTGAAGTAGCACCCGAGCTTTAGTTTCCGTGCCGCCCCGCGCTCCTTACCGCTGGAGTGGCGGGGCGCTCCCATACCAACTGAAAGGATCAACGTATGTCTATCGATAACCTGCGCAACGCACTTCCCGAGTACGCAAAGGACCAGAAGCTCAACCTTGGTTCGCTGACCCGCTCGACCGAGCTGAATGAGCAGCAACTGTGGGGCACGCTCGTCGCCTCCGCGGCCGCGACCCGCAACGCAACCGTCATCTCCGAGATCACCGACGAGGCCAAGGAGCACCTCTCCGAGGAGGCCATCGACGCAGCCTTCGGTGCGGCCACTGTCATGGCGATGAACAACGTCGCGTACCGCGCTAAGGGCTGGTTGGGTGACGACTACGCCAACGTGAAGTTCGGCCTTCGCATGAACATCATCTCCAAGCCGGGGGTAGAAAAGGCTGACTTCGAGCTGTGGTCGCTCGCCGTTTCCACCATCAATGGTTGCGAGCACTGCGCCGTCGCCCACGCCAACACCGTCCGCGAGGAGGGCCTGACCAAGGAGCAGGTCTGGGAGTCCATCAAGGTTGCCGGTGTTGTCCAGGCTGTTGCCCAGACGATCACTATCGAAGACGCACGCTAAGCCACTAGCGCGTATCGACGATTAAACGCCGCTGGCCCCGAACCTTTCTGTTCGGGGCCAGCGGCGTTTCGTCGTTAGGCAGAGCGCTCTACATGGGGCTGAGCACCTTGGTGGTCAGCGAGAACAGGTCCTTCGGATCGTCCGGATCGGCGACCAACTCGATATAGGTCTGGAAGTCGGTGCCAGCAGTCGAGTCGCGCAGGTAGCGCAGGGCGGAGAAGTCCTCGATAGCAAAGCCCACGGAGTCGAACAGCGTGATCTCCTCATCGCTGGAGCGGCCCGGGACCTTGCCTGCGATGACCTTCCACAGTTCGACAACCTCGAAGTCCTCGTCCTTGTTCTGGATCTCGCCTTCGATGCGGGTCTGTGGAGGGAACTCGACGAACACGGTGGCGTCGTCAAGAATGCGCGGATCAAGCTCCGTCTTGCCGGGGCAGTCGCCGCCCACACCATTGATGTGGACGCCCGGGCGAACCAACGAGTAGTCCAGGATGGTGTTTTGCGCCTTGTCGGCGGTGCAGGTCGTAATGATGTCTGCGCCTTCGAGCGCATCCTCAACGCTGTCGGCGATGTAGACCTCGATGCCGAGCGGCTCGATATTGCGGCGGAACTTCTCCATCGCGTCCGGGTCGATGTCGAAGATGCGGACCTTCTCGATACCCAATGCCGCACGGAACCCGAGCGCCTGGAACTCTGACTGGGAACCGGAGCCAATCATCGCCATGACTTCAGAGTCCTTGCGCGCGAGGTACTTTGCCGCCATTGCGGAGGTTGCAGCAGTACGAAGTGCGGTGAGCAAGGTCATCTCGGCTTCAAACGTAGGGTAGCCGTTGTCTACGTCAGCCAGGAAACCGAAAGCGGTCACAGTCTGGAAGCCACGAGCCGGGTTCGACGGGTGGCCGTTGACGTACTTGAATCCGTATTCGATTGAGTCGGAGGTGGGCATCAGTTCAATGACACCGATAGGGGTGTGGCTGGCCACGCGCGGAATCTTGTCAAATTCCTCCCAGCGGACGAAGTCCTTTTCGATGTATTCGAGGATGCCGGCGATGATCTTCTCCACACCGTGGTGGTCGATCCAGCGGCACATGTTGGTGACGTCGACAAGTTGAGTCATACGGAAACTTCCTTTCAAAGTAAGAGGGGATTAATGGGTAACGATTGGGGGATCAATGGCGGGTGCTTGTTCACCAGTGACGTGCTCGTAGTTCACGTGCGAACGCGAGATGAATTCAACGCGATCGCGGACCTTGAACCAGCCGAACGCAAGCGCCGGCCACATCAGCAGCGACACAATCAGTGTCCAGGTGCCAATTGGGTAGTCGAAGGCCATGAGCACGACAACCAGCCCAAGGAACAGCAGCGAGACAATATCGGTGAACGGCGAGAATGGTGCGCGGTAATCCGGACGGGTGTACTTGCCCTGCCGGGCCAGCCGCACAAAGCGCATGTGCGACAGGGAAATTGCCGCCCAGGACGCCATCGTGCCAAGTGCCGCGATATTCAACACAACCTCGAACGCTGCCTCCGGCACGAAGTAGTTGAGCACAACGCCGAACAGGGCGACGCCGGTGGTCATCAGAATGCCACCGTAGGGCACACCACCCTTGGTGACCTTGCCTGCCCACTGCGGTGCGGAACCGGCCTTGGACAGCGAGTACATGATGCGGCCCGTGGAGTAGAGGCCGGCGTTCAGGGAGGACAACGCAGCGGTGATGACCACCAACTGAGTGATAGGACCGGCGTACGGCACGCCGATGGAGTTGAAGAAAGTCACAAACGGTGACTCGTCACCGGAGTACTGGGTGTACGGCAGCAGCATGCACAGCAGGAGCACGGAGCCGAAGTAGAACACCAGCAGGCGGAAGACAACAGCATTAATCGCCTTCGGGATGTCCTTACGGGGGTTCTTTGCCTCACCAGAGGTCGTGCCCAGCAGCTCGATACCTGCGTAAGCGAACACGACGCCTTGGATCACGATCAGTGCCGGCAGTACGCCGTTCGGGAACCAGCCACCGTGATCGGAGATGAGCGTCAGGCCAGTCAGATCACCACTCGGATTGCCGAAGATGACCATGAAGATGCCGACCGCGAGGAACGTGAGCAGGAACGCCACCTTGATCAGGGAGAACCAGAACTCCATCTCGCCAAAGAACTTCACCGAGACGAGATTCATCCCCGTCACAAGAGCGATGATCGCAAGTGCGATGACCCACTGCGGAATGTCGTTAATCCAACCGTAGAACTGGCCGAACCAGCGGATGTAGATCGCAAGCGCTGTCGCGTCAGCAACGGCGGTCGCTGCCCAGTTGAACCAGTACAACCAGCCCGAGACGTATGCGGCCTTCTCGCCAAAGAATTCGCGAGTGTAGGACACGAACGAACCCGAGGTTGGACGGTGGACAATGAGCTCACCCAGACTCCGCAGGATGAGGTATCCGATGAAACCGCAGAGCAGGTACATCAGGGCTAGCGACGGTCCGGCAGCCTCAAGGCGCGAACCTGCGCCAAGGAACAGACCGGTACCGATCGCCGAGCCAATTGCGATCATGTTGATCTGACGGGTGGACAGCCCTTTCTGCAAGCCGGCATCTTCGTCAGGAATGACGCCAGCTTTAGGACGAGTTGATGCTTCCGATGGTGGTGGTTTCGTAGTCATCGGGTTCTCCCAGGGTTGTGTCGGTTAGTGGGGGACTAGTTCCTGATGCCGGCCGGGTCATGGATGACGCCGAAACGGTGCAGGGTTGCGGAGATGGCCTGCTCCAGTAGGTACGGGAGCAACTCACGTCGGCCGTCGATGAGCGCCGGGCCATCGAAAACTGCAGTAGTGATGTCGCCGTAGATGTCTGCCGGGGCATCGCCGATAACGCGGATGCGCGACGGGGTGCCTTCCACACGGTTCGCATCGACCGTGATCGCAGCAGCCTCCAGATCCGAGGCGATTTCCGCAGGAGCAACGACACGGATCTCGGAGCCGGTGATCGCTGCTGCGAGCAGCTGGCGGTAGACATCGCGCAAGCGGTAGTTCTCACCGACGTAGATCACGACCGGCTCGAGCGTGTTGCGGTAACGGAAGATGTTCGCCTCCGAGCGAAGACCAGAGTGGTCGTGACCACGACCGAACTCGCGGTCCCATGCGCGCTGGTCGTACTCAGCAGCACGGGAGAGCCAGCCGTAGTCCTCCGCATCGACGTTCGGGCGGAACGCCTCCAGCAGCTCCTGGATATCGGCGGAGATGCTCACGCCCGGCGACGGAGCCACACCATCGCGGTCACGCCACGTGCCCATCTGTGCCACATAGTTCGGGCCACCAGCCTTCGCGCCTGGGCCGACCGAAGACTTCTTCCAGCCACCGAACGGCTGACGCTGCACGATCGCACCGGTGATACCGCGATTGACGTAGACGTTGCCAGCTTCCACACGGTCGAGCCAGGTATTGATCTCGTCGCCGTCAAGGGTGTGAATACCCGCAGTCAAGCCGTAGCCGGTGGAGTTCTGCCACTCAATAGCCTCATCGAGGTCCTTGGCGTGCATGATGCCCAGGACCGGTCCGAAGCACTCGTTCTGGTGGTACCAGGAGCCAGGCTTAACGTTGTCGCGGATACCGGGGCTCCAGAACTTGCCTTCATCATCGAGCTTCTTCGGCTGGAGCAACCACTTCTCGCCCGGTTCGAGCTTGGTCAAACCGCGCTGCAACTTCTCTCCCGGAGCTTCAATCAAGCCGTTCATCGTGGTGGAGAGCTCGGTGCCTGGGCCGACCACGAGAGTGGAAGCAGCGTCAAGGAGCTGGCCACGAATACGCTCAGACTCGGCCGCGGAGCCGACGAGAATTGCCAACGACGCAGCGGAGCATTTCTGGCCCGAGTGGCCGAACGCCGACAGGTACAGGTCGTTGATCGCCAGATCCGGGTCGGCGGACGGCGTGATGATGATGGCGTTCTTGCCCGAGGTCTCAGCCATGACGTTAAGTTGCGGGTTCCACGACTTAAACAGTTGGGCTGTCTCAGATGCGCCGGTGAGGATGATGGCGTCCACGGCGTCGTCGGTAAGCAGTGCCTTGCCCGCTTCGCCTTCGTCAGCGCGAACGTACTGCACCGTATCCGGGTCGATGCCCTTCTCTGCGAAGACTGCCTGGATGCAATCCGCGATCAGCTTGGCGCACTGCGTCACCTGCGGTGCCGGCTTCAGGATCACAGCGGAGCCTGCAGCCAACGCCGCCATGACACCGCCGGTCGGAATGGCGACCGGGAAATTCCACGGTGGAACGACCACGGTGAGCTTGTTTGGCTCAAACTCTGCCTCAATGTCGTCGAGGTGACGGGCGCTATCTGCATAGTAGTCGCAGAAGTCGATAGCCTCGGAGATCTCCGGGTCGGACTGGTCGACAGTCTTGCCAGCCTCGTGCGCAGCAACGGAGATGAACTCGCCACGGCGGCGCGCGATCTCGTCACCAATCGCCTCGAGCACTTCTGCACGCTCGTTCGCGGACAGCGCGCCCCACGCCTTCTGCGCCTCGAGTGCGCGCGCGATGTTGTCGCGGATAGCAACCGGATCGGTGATCTCCTCACCGGTGTCGATCGATGGCGGAGTGCTCAGGTGCTTGATCGCCCAAGCACGGTTGGCCTCAAGGGCAGGATCCGTATCCGGCTCGTTGAAGAAGCGGCCGGTCGTTGCGGAAGCATGTGCGACGTGGCGCTCAGTTTCCGTATTACGGTCTTGCGTGCGGTTCGGGCCATTGTGCACGTCCCAACGGTTGCCGACAGCCCAGCGGAAGACGTTCTCTTGCTCCTTAATCGGATCGCGGTCCTCAGTCTTCGGAGCGAACAGGGCATGCAGGAAGTTCTGCGGGGCAGCGTTCTCTTCGAGACGACGCACCAGGTAGCTCACCGCCACGTCGAAGTCATCGCGGCCGACAACCGGGGTGTAGAGGATCTGGTCGCCGTACACCTCGCGCACGATTTCCTGCTGCGCAGGGGACATGCCCTGCAGCATCTCAGAGTCGATCATCGCGGTGACACCGCGGCGCTGTGCCAGCTCGTATGCCAACGCAGACGTGAACAGGTTGTGCGAAGCGATACCGATAGAAACCGCATCTGCAAACTCAGGGCGCAGGATGAAATCCAGCAGGCGGTAGTAGTTTGCGTCCACCTCATCCTTGGTCAGGTACGGAGCCTGCTCCCAACCCTTGACTTCAGCGTGGTGGCGTTCCATGGACAGGTTCGCACCCTTGACCAGACGGATCTTGATCTTGGAGCCACCGTCGGCCACACGCTTCTGGGCGAAGTCGGCCAGGTACTCGAGTGCACCAAGCGTGTCCGGCAAGTACGCCTGAAGCACAATGCCGCCCTGGTAGTCCTTGAACTCCTCCTCGCTGAGCAGCTGCGTGAACACGTCCAGCGTGAGATGCAGGTCGTGGTACTCCTCCATGTCCATGTTGATGAACACCTGAGGGCTACGGTCGCGCGCAGCGCGGTACAGCGGGCGGATGCGGTCCTTGACCAATCGAACGCATTCGTCGTAATCCCAGTGGTTGAGCTGCGACACCATCGACGATGCCTTGACGGACACATAGGTAACGCGTGGGTTCTTGATCAAATTGAGGGTGCGTTCTGCACGATCTGTTGCTTCCTTCTCGCCGAGGACGGCCTCACCGAGCAGGTTCAAGTTGAGCTGCTCACCACGCTTCTGTGCGTTGTCGAGAAGCTTGTTCAGTGCGTCACTTTCGGCATCGAGAACCAGGTGGCCAACGAGCTGGCGGAGACGGGCACGTGCCGCAGGAACAACTACGTTTGGCAGGAATGGGCCGACGAAAGCACCAATTCCGACGAGCAGGGAGTTGATCTGGCCGAGGAATCGGGCGTCGACACCGCGCGTGATCGCCCGCAGTGCGTGTGCTGCGACACGGTTGCTTTCCGGGCGCATGACGCGGTCAACGAAGTCCATGGTGAAGCGGACACCGTTTTCGTCGCGAAGCAACTCAGCGAGCTGCTGGGTGGAGGCGTCGTCGGCGTCTGCTTCGGCGGTAGCTTCCATCCAGTGGTAGGCGCGAGCAACAGCTGCCTCGATTACTGCCTCGAGGTCATCGCTATTCGACGGCGCGATCTGGTTGGTGCTCAGTTGTGGCATTTGTGTTCCTTATCACTCAAAACTGACCAATGTGACAGGAATTAAGATAAGGCACAACTGCGATTTTCAATGCAATTAGATGCCGTCGCACGAGTCGTGCGAGGAAACCTGCAGCGCACAGCGTTGACGGGTGGGGAAAACGGGGGATAAAAATAACCCCGCCACATGCATAGTGCAGTGACGGGGTTTGAAACGTTGGTGCGTTACAGGCCACCGAACGGGCCGCGCAGCGGGTCGAATGGCTTGATCGTCTCGTCGATCTCGCCGGTCACAATCTGCTTTGCCAGCATCTTGCCGGACAGCGGGCCCAGGATGATGCCCCACATGCCGTGACCACCGTTGGTGTACACGTTTGGCACCTTCGTCGCGCCAACCAGTGGGAGACCGTCCGGAGTGACCGGGCGGGAACCGACCCACTCGTCCTGGCGATCTTCCCAGTCGATGCCACGGAAGAACGGCTTCGTCGAGTGAATCATCGAGGCAATACGGCCTGGCTGGAACGGCTCATCCGGGCCGCGGAACTCCATCGTGCCTGCAATGCGGAAGCGACCCTGGTACGGGGTGCAGGCGATCTTTGGATCCGGCAGATACACCGGGCAGGTAGCAGGCTCAGCTGTCTCAACCGAGAAGGAGTAGCCGCGACCAGCCTGAATCATCGTGTTCACACCAAGCTGTTTAGCCAAGGACGGAAGCCACGCACCGGTTGCCAAAACAACGTTGTCGGCCTGCAGCCACTCCCCGGTGGAAAGCTTCACGGCTGGCTTGCGGGTGGAGGTGACCTCTACGACCTCAACACCCGTCGTGATCTTGCCACCGCGCTCGATAATCGAATCTGCAATGGCCCGGCAGTACGGACCCGGCTCGATGAAGCGCTGACCGCCCATGCGGTAGGTTGCGCCGACCTTCTCGGTCAGCATCGGAGCGTCAGTGCGGGCGTCGTCAAGCGTGATCTGCTCGAAAGGAATATCTTGGCCGTGACGCTGAGCGCCTTCGACTTCCTTGAGGAAGCCGGCGGCTTTGCCCTCGTTTTCGAAACCGATGATGAACGGACCCTCATGTGTGGAGGCCTTCACACCACCTGCTTCGAGCTCGTCGAAAGCAGCGAGGGAAGCAATATCTGCCTTAGTGAGGCGAGCCATGGTCTTGTCCCATGCGCGTCCCGTCGCGTGTGCCATGAAGTTGGCGCAGAAGCGCCACAGCTTCGGGTCGAAACGCACCGGCACATCCAAAGCAGCGTGCTTATCAAACAGTGCGGTCGGGCCGTATGCCCACAGGCTCGAGTTGGACAGCGGGATCGTCTTGCCCGGTGCCAACCAGCCGGCGTTGCCCCAGGAAGAACCGGCCGCAACATCGATGCGTTCGAGAACTTCCACCTCATGGCCATATTCCTGCAGATGCCATGCGGTTGACAGACCGGTCATGCCGGCGCCGACAACAATTGTGCGCGTCACGTTGTGCTCCTTGTCACGCTAGAACCAAAGTTTGCCCCACACAATCTAGCCGGGGTGGATGTGTTTTGGGGCAAATTAGAACTTTCCGTTTCATGCGAGCACTTCTACTGCCCCCGAACCTCCAACGAGGAGACCCGAACCTCACCCGCTTCATCGGATGCGTCGAGATCCACCACACCGTGAATCTGGAACGCGTTGTCGCCTTCGGGGTCGTTAATAATCTGGGTGACCTGCCAGGATCTGCCGGATTGATCACCGATGTGGAAGAATTCAGGACCGCGTGCGTCTGGGCCAAGATCGACATCGTCGTACTCGTCGAAGTAGTCGTCCATCGCCCCCGGCCAATCCACCCGCTCGTCTGTTTCTAGGTAGTCGAGCATCTCGGCCAACTCATCTTCTTTCTCATAAGCGAACAGTTCGACCATTCGGAAGAAGTAGTTGCGGACCATGATTGTGAACGCACGACGGTTGGCGGTCAGTGCGGATGGGTCTTGTACACCAAACGCCAGCTCTCGGTCGATGGTTTCCTGGCTGACAGGTTCGTCTTCTCCGGTCATGTGCGCCCATTCGTCGATGAGCGACGAGTCCACCTGACGAATCATCTCGCCGAGCCATACGACGATGTCCTCGAGCTCGTCGTTCATGTAGGCATCGGGGATGGAGTAGGAGAGCGTGCGCCAAGCATCGGTGAGGTAGCGAAGCACCACACCCTCGGAGCGCGCCAGCCCATATGTGGAAATGAGATCGGAGAACGTCATTGCGTGCTCGATCATGTCCCGCACCACAGACTTCGGCGACGGCTCGAACTCCTTCGCCCATGGGTTGCCTTGGGTGAAGGTATCGAACGCTTCGTCCAACTCGTCGGCCAATGGCTTCGGATAGGTGACATCCTCAATAATCGCCATGCGCTCGGTGTAGTCAACACCTTCAGCCTTTAGCGCAGCAATTTCTTCTCCACGAGCGGCTTTCTCTTGCGCTTGGAGGAGTTGCCTCGGGTCGTCGAGGATCGCTTCAAATGCTGAGATGACATCAAGGGTGTATGTATCCGATTCCGGATCCAGCAGGGTAAGAAACGCCAGTGCGAACGGAGCGAGAGGTTGATTTAGCGCAAAGTCGCGGTCGAGCTCCTGCGTCAGCGTGTATGGGCGAAACGCGGGAGAGTCCGGAGTACGTTCCACCACTCCAGCGTTAATCAGCCCACGGAATAGCTCCACTGCGGTGAGGATGTCCCTGTTCTGCTTCGCACGGTTGTCGTGGTTGTCGCGCAGTAACTTGCGCATGTGCTCGTAGCCGTCACCAGGGCGTGCCACCACGTTGAGCAGCATCGAGTTGCTCACCTTGAACTGGCTTGTCAGCTCTTCGGGTTCAGCGACCTTCAGACGTTCAAAAGTGTTCTCAGACCAGGAAACTTCACCGTCGCGGGCAGATTTCTTCCGTATCTTCTTGAGTTTCTTCGGATCATCACCCGCCTTGCGGCGCAGCTTTACGTTTTCTATCTCGTGTTCGGGTGCTTCCACCACTACAGTGCCTTCGGTGTCGTAGCCTGCGCGACCTGCGCGGCCTGCGATTTGGTGGAATTCACGCGACTTCAAGATGCGCTGGCGAGTTCCGTCGTATTTGGCCAACCCAGTGATGAGCACTGTACGAATCGGCACGTTAATCCCCACACCGAGCGTGTCTGTACCGCAGATGACTTTCAGTAAGCCGGTTTGGGAAAGCCGTTCGACAAGGCGACGGTACTTCGGCAACATGCCTGCGTGGTGGATTCCGATGCCACGACGCACAAGTTTGGACAGCGTCTTGCCAAACGTGGTGGTAAAGCGGAAATTGCCAATCTCTTCAGCGATCCGCTGCTTTTCCTCATCCGTAATGATTTTCATGCTGGTCAGCGCCTGCGCTCGTTCGGTGGCTTCGCGCTGAGAGAAATGCACAACGTAGATCGGTGCCTTGCCGTCGGCGAGCAGCTCCTCAATCGTCTCGTGCACCGGCGTGAACACATAGTGGAAATCCAGCGGAACGGGACGCTCAGCGCCGCCCACATAAGTGGTGGTGCGCCCGGTGCGTTTCGTCAGGTCCTCCTCGAGCCACGCAGTATCGCCTAGTGTCGCCGACATCAGCAGAAACTGTGCCTTTGGCAACTCGAGGAGCGGAACCTGCCAGGCCCATCCGCGCTCCGGCTCGGAATAGTAATGGAACTCGTCCATGACGACCTGGTCGATCCGTGCATGCTCGCCCTCTCGTAGCGCGATATTTGCGACGATCTCCGCTGTGGCTGCAATGATTGGCGCATTGGAGTTCACCGTTGCGTCACCGGTCATCATGCCGACGTTTTCAGCGCCGAAAATCTCGCACAGCGCGAAAAACTTCTCGCTTACCAGCGCCTTAATCGGCGCCGTATAAAACGATCGCTGTCCACGGGCGAGGGCAATGAAATGCGCCGCGTTGGCCACCATGGACTTCCCGGATCCAGTTGGGGTAGCCAAGATAACGTTGTCGCCAGCGAGCAACGCTAGCGAAGCTTCCTCTTGAGCAGGGTAGAGGCTGATACCGCGGGACTCGGTCCAGGAGGTAAACGAGTCCCACACCACGTCCTCGAAGAGGGACTCTGGTGCTTCGGCAATGTCGGAGAGCATGTCTGTGAGCGTCACGTTCACCACCGTAGCTGACCGCCCCGACATCCCATCAGCATTTAGGATGTTGCGCCGGTGTCACCTTCGCTGTCGTCGTCACTGTCGCCGTCACCTTCTTCAGCGTCGGGGTCGATGAAGTAGTAGTCACGCAAGCGCCGATCAGTGTCCTCATCGTGAGGCAGACTGCGCTGTTGACCACGGTTGCGGTCTCGGTCCTCGATGGCGGTGAGGTAGTTCTCAAAAGCCTCGCTGATTTCCTCACCCGAGGGCATCTGTGCCTCACCGGGCATCATGGCTTGCGGGTGGTGGCGACGGTATTCCTCCATCTCCTGGTCATAGTGTTCCTCCAAGGCCTGGACCACATGGGTGATCTCAGCGGAGTTCGTCGTTTGTTCTGCAAGTTGCTGGGAGACCCGCTTCATGTCGCCTTCCAACGAACCAAGCGGGAAGGTCAACGTGGTGGAATCCTCTACCGACTGCAAGAGCTGGAAAGTTGCGTGCGGGTACGGAGAAGCAGCGACATAGTGCGGGACGTGCGCTGTGTAGCCTGCGACATTTCGCCCACGCTTGTGGAGTTCGCGCTCAATGAGAATTGCGGCGGAGCCAGGAACGCTCACCATACCGTCGAAGGTGTACATCGAGCCGACGAGGTCGGTGTCGTTGCCGTGTGCTGATACCACAAGGGGGCGAGTGTGTGGCGCGCCCATAGGGGCAGCGTAGAGGCAGATCGTTTTATCCACATTGAAACGCTCGACGAGGTCGGCGACTGCATTGCTAAACGCTTCCCAGCGAAGATCCGGTTCAGGCCCGGACAGGAGCAAGAAAGACTTGCCCTTGCTGTCGCGCAGGACCCGCATATCGAGTTGCAGGTCTGCAACGTCTGCGATTTCAGCATGGGCGAGTGTCACCGTTGGGCGTCGTGAGCGGTAGTCGATGAGCTCGTCGTTGCTAAACGTCGCCACCGTATGGGTCTCTAGCGCGGCCTTAAGATGGTCGGCTGCAGACTCAACTGCGTGACCTGCGTCGGCGTAGCCGTGCATGGCAATAATCAGCGCCGGGCCCGATTGGGAGGTGCTGTCCACGGTGGGCGAGGGGTACTCAAGCTCGTACATCTGCTGATCGTAAGTCACGGTTGTAGATCTCCTGAAATGGTATCGCTGATTCCCCCACCACAACGAAGGAAGCGAGCAAAACATTCCCCGTTATGTTTTTGGATGGAACCGAACACTGCTTCAGTGCGTCTGATATTTATGACAGACACTCAACCACAAGGAACTCATTCATCGGATGGTGCTGGCGCGGCGCACCACGACACCTACACATTGCAATCGCCCGCGCACTTGATTGCATCACTTCCTGGAACTCTCGGTTACTTTCCAACTGAAACTGTTTCGCTGATCACCTTGCAAGCGCGTCCGGGGGAACCTGACATCTTGGATGTTGGGCCGTACTTATGCTCTGATTTGGGCAGCACAGAGCAGCTTCGCAACATGCTTGAGCAACTGCCAATAACGCAACGTGTGGCGACGTTTGGCGTGATCATTAGCCGAGTCCCTGATTCGGAGATGGTCAAACAGGCCGTTAAGGAGTTGCGAGACAGTTATCAGGGGATTGTGCCACTGGTCGACGCGTGCTGGTTAGTTTCGGAAGTCGCTGATGGCACCCCGTACCGCCTCGCGTTCTCCAACGAGACGGAGAACGCACAGATCTGGGGGTGGGAGGACACATTCGCTTCGGGTACGGTCGCTTCGGTGATCGCGTCGCCGGCGATGCGGCCGTACATCGATAACGGCTTGCTGCCGGAGCTCGATCGCGCGGATACGTTCGAGCACTTCGACCCGCTATTGCTCAGCGATGCTGTGCGTTGCGACGAGGTCGCGCCCGCTGCGTATCGACGAGGCCTTAACCTAATGGATCTGGTCTCAGTGGCACCTGCTCTTGCGCGCCGGGACGTCGAGCGGGCCTGCGAGCTCTTCGTCTCAACGCCAGCGGATTCGATCATTGACGGGGATGGATACGTTGAACTGAGCGATGTGTTTCAGTCGGATGACGAAGTCGAACTTATCGCCGCGATGCTGAGCAGAAGCCGGTTGCGCGACTGCTTAATCGTCGACGCGCTTGCATACCCGTTCGGGGCATCCGCGGTGATGTTGTGTATCGCGAGGAACTTCACCGGAGCCATTCGGGCCAACGCGTTGTGTCTTTGGGCGATGGTTGCCCTTTCCCAACGCTTGTACGCATGGGCGGGCACTGCGTTGCGGTGCGCAGACGAGGAAGTTCCAGGTCATGCGCTGTCGAATCTGCTGCTGCAAGTGATGCTGGCGGGCAAGGCAGAAGAGATTCTTGAAGTGAGCAGTCGAGCATGCAGAGACACGTGGCTCGAATTCGGAGGTTAACGCGCCGAGTGCGAACGGCTTCCCAGTTCGCGGGTGAACGCCCATGCGTCCTCGACGATTCGGCGTAGATCTGTGCGGGTGGGGTTCCAACCAAGCTCACTTTTGATCTTTTCGGACGACGCGATGAGCACAGCCGGATCGCCTGCACGGCGAGGAGCTACCTCAGCTGGGATGGGATGGCCGGTGACTTCGCGACACATCTCCACAACTTCTCGCACCGAATAGCCAGCACCGGAACCAAGGTTATAGATCTTGTGTTGGCCAGGCGTGTTGTTTTCCAAAGCGAGCATGTGGGCGTCGGCGAGGTCGCGGATGTGAATGTAGTCGCGCACGCAAGTACCGTCGTTTGTTGGCCAGTCATCGCCGTACATCATGATCTTGTCGCGGTAGCCCATGGCAACCTGCAACACAATGGGGATGAGGTGGGTTTCAGTGATGTGGTTTTCACCAACACCGTTGTGTGCGCCGGCGACGTTGAAGTAGCGCAGACTCGTTGCGCCGAGGCCGTACGCATTGGCGTAGGACGTGATTGCGTGGTCAATCGCTAGCTTGGAGGCGCCGTAGGGATTCGTTGGACGTGTTGGCGCATCTTCGGTAATCGGCACGGTGTCTGGTTCACCGTAGGTGGCAGCGGTCGAGGAAAACACCAGGGATTTCACGTCGTGCTTGCGCATTGCGTCGAGCAACGCGAGTGATACTCCGACATTGCCATGCCAGTACTTGGCGGGATCCTCCATCGACTCGCCGACAAGCGAGCGTGCAGCGAAATGCAGTACGCCATCGACGTCACCGTCAGCCAGTACGTCGTCGATAACATCGACAATGTTTCCCTCAACGAGCACAGCCTGCTCAGGGACAGCGTAGCGGTTTCCAGTGCTGAAATCGTCGATAACGGTGACGTCGTGGCCTGCTTCAAGCAGTGCTTGCGCGCACACACTTCCGACGTATCCTGCGCCGCCTGTGACTACAAGTTTCATGGGGTTTCTCCTCGAAGCGTTAGTTGAGCGGTTCGACGCGCAGCGCGTGTGCTAGCTCAGATGGAAGTACAACAGTTTCTCCGTTGGCGGTCTTGACTTCCAGCGCGCCGTCTTCAAATGGAGTCAACGTCACTTCTTGGCCGACGAAGTGACCGATGCCTGCAAGGGAGACACCGTCTGTCAACGGGACCTGAAGAATTTCCGAAATCTGCACAACACGCGCTCTGGTCGGTTCCTGGATTCGAAGATCGGTCGCTCGAGTTCCGCGTGTCTCGGGCACCCCCTGTGGTGCTCCCAGCTCTTCCAGTGCGGGGATCGGGTTACCAAATGGGGAGTGGGTGGGGTTATCCAACACTGCGACAAGGCGACGTTCGACCTCTTCGCTCATGACGTGTTCCCAGCGACATGCCTCGTCGTGCACTTTCTCAATATCAAGGCGCAGCACGTCGGTCAGAAGACGTTCCGCGAGACGGTGTTTGCGCATCACCGCGGTTGCGAGTGCGCGCCCTTCCTCAGTGAGGGAGAGGGAACGGTCTTGCTCAACAACGATAAGTCCGTCGCGCTCCATGCGTGCCACAGTTTGCGACACGGTGGGGCCAGACTGCTCAAGCCGTTCAGCGATGCGAGCGCGAAGGGGAGTGATGCCCTCTTCTTCCAGCTCGTAGACCGTTCGCAAGTACATTTCTGTGGTGTCGACGAGGTCACGCACGGTTGTTGGTTCCTTCCACTCGACGAGGCAGCAGCTGTTGCTGCTATAACGAACGTTCGACAAATACTGTAGCCCAGCGATAGTGACCTAAGTCCCATCACTGGGCGTAGTTGTTGTTTTTCCTAATGGCTACATTGCGTAATCGCGAAGACGGTCTGCACGTTCGCCCACACGAAGCTTCGCCATGACTTCGCGTTCGATCTGACGTACGCGTTCCCGGGATAGTCCGTACTGTCGGCCAATCTGGTCCAAGGTGCGCGGCACACCGTCAGTCAGTCCATAGCGCATGCGGATGACATCCTGTTCGCGCTGCTCAAGGCCGTTAATGATGTCTTGAATGTCGTCATGGCGCAGCGTAGTCACGACGGCGTCTTCGGCGTCGGTGGCTTCCGCGTCCTCGATGAAGTCACCCAAAGGCGCCTCTTCATCTGCACCGACCGGCATATCCAAGCTGACGGGGTCGCGGGATTGGCGCAGCAGCATTTCGATCTTGGACTCTTCGATGCCGGACTCTTCGGACAGTTCCTCGTTCGTCGGCTCACGGCCGAGAGATTGATACATTTCGCGACGAATACGTGAGAGCTTGTTGACCTGTTCGACAAGGTGCACAGGGAGGCGGATTGTGCGGGACTGGTCAGCCATACCTCGCGTAATTGCTTGGCGGATCCACCAGGTGGCGTAGGTGGAAAACTTAAAGCCCTTGGCGTAGTCAAACTTTTCCATCGCACGAATAAGGCCGAGGTTGCCTTCTTGGATGAGGTCCAACAGTGGCATTCCGCGGCCGGTGTAGCGCTTCGCAAGCGATACGACCAGGCGCAGGTTCGCCTCGAGGAGGTGCGCGCGCGCCTTGCGGCCTTGCTTAGCGAGGATTGTCAGGTCGCGCTTTTTTGCCCGGGTGAGTTTCACCTCCGGGTCGTCGAGAAGATGCTGAGCGTAGAGGCCAACTTCGATCTGTTGGGCAAGCTCGACCTCTTCTTCAGCGTTGAGCAGGGCGGTTTTGCCGATGCCGTTGAGATAAACGCGTACAAGGTCTGCGGATGGGTTGTCGTTGGTCTGATTACGTCGGCTACCGCGGTCGACGTTCTCTTCTTTTTCTGTGGCACGATCCGGCTGGGTCATGTGACAACGCCTCCTCGGACTGGGGTGAAACACTTCATGTTGCATCGCTGCAATCTGATAGAGCAACGGTCCGAGGTGAAGAGGTGTTCCCGCGGGCACCATTTATATTCACTGAGCGTTACGTTTCTACCAACACGGTGAACGGCCCTTCGTTGACACTCTGGACTTGCATGTTGGCGCCGAATCGCCCTTCTTCGACATGAATTCCGCGTTCACGCAGTGCCGACGCGATCTTTGCGATGATTGGCTCCGCAACTTCGCCAGGGGCAGCGTCTCCCCACGATGGGCGGCGACCCTTGGCAGTGCGGCCTAAAAGCGTGAACTGGCTGACTAAAAGCACCGGAGCATTGACGTCTTCAACGGACTTTTCCCCGTCGAGAATGCGCAGTTCTGCAATTTTGCGGGCCATCTTTTGCCAGGCTTCTTCGTCGTCTTCGCGGCCAACGCCGACAAGGGCGAGGATTCCGCCTGTCTCAGCGCAATTGATAGCGCCGACAACGTCGCCGTCGACGGTGACGGAAGCCTCGGAAACGTGGGTCAGGACGGCTTTCACAGGATGTTCCTCTGTTTCTGATCAGATAGCGGCGATTTCTGCGGGTAGGACAACGCCATGACGGACAAGATCAACTATGGCTGCCGAGCTGGATTGCTCAAGCTCATGTAGTGCAGCCTCGTCGTTAATACCGTTGGCAGCAGCGTAGAGCCCAGTGACGTCGCGAAGCGCAAGGCCTTGCGGGTGCAGCCCACGAAGTACGGAGAGCACCCCAGCATCCACGGTATGGGTAAACCGTGGCCCGTCCGTGCGAGTCACACGGATGACCTCGGGTGCGAAGCCGATACCGGTTTCGGTGTCGGCCAAACTGACCTCCTCAAGCGCGACCCCTGGGCGCAGCATGTATTGGGCATCAAGAACTTCGGCGAAAGATTTTCCACGCAGCCAATCGCTACGCAGGAAGTATTCTTCAACCTCCGGTGCTAAGCGGTCAGTGAAATGCTGGGATAGTTCCTCAGCGGTGACCTCAGTTGCGGCATCGCCGATATCTTCCAAGACGATCCACCCGAACCCGATTCCAGTGACGTTATTTTGCGCAAAGTGCTCCAGCCACCGTTCGGTGCGTTCGATGCCTTCAGCAGAGCGGGGGTCGATGGATTCGTCGCGAAGCCATGTGGAGACGTACATCCCCGGATCCACAACATCGCGCTGCAGCACCCAGGCGTTCACTCCTGTGCTGGGCAACCACGACGCCACCCGAGACTGCCAGGACGCATCCTTGCTGTGCACCCAGGAACCCAGGATGAAAGCACGGCCGCCTTTGGCAAGATGTTCCACTGCGCCGGAGACAACGAGCTCGGAGGCAGCATCAAGATCCAAGCCTGAATCGCGGTAGACATGGCCCACCTCGGGCAGTCCGACAACAAATGGGGGGTTGGCCACAATGCGGTCGAACCGTTCGCCCGCAACAGGTTCAAACCAACTTCCTTGCCTCAGTTCCACATTGTCTACACCGTTGGCAGCAAACGTCGCTCGAGCTAAGTCCAGCGCTCGACCGTGAACATCTGTCGCGACCACTCTCTTAGCAACGTGGGCCTGTGCAAGTGCCTGCACCCCCGAGCCCGTTCCCAAATCCAATACAGATGACACCGGTGTCTGAGGCGCAGCCGAAAGCAGTGATAAGGAAGCGGCGCCAACGCCGAGAACATGATCGTGTCCTGGGACGATGTCGGTCATCGACGCATCGAGATCGGAAAAGACAAAGCGCTCCTCATCTGCGATCACATGCGGGCGCACATCGAGTGCGATGTGAAGTTCGGCATTGTCGGTTGCAGGGGCGACCACGCAGTCGTCGATAAGCAGCTGCACGAGCTCTTGCGACAGCACATCACTGAGTTCCGCTGCGGTGCATGGCTCGCGCAAGATAAAAAACCGGATCAACTGCGACAAACGGGACCCGTCCTGGCACGCGTGGCGCACTACTCCAGGCTCACCGCGAAACATCGCCTGCGTCGCGGCTGGCCCAAGGTGCTCAGCAATCCCTGCGGACGTAAAACCGGCCTTTGCCAATGCTTGGGCAAGAGTTTTCGCTGTCTCTGGGCTTATCGTTACTGAATCACTCATCGTTGTCTCCTGTTGCATCATCCCCACCGTCGTCGTGATCGATGATATCGGGCACGTTTGCCGTGCTTGACGACGAACTCTCGAGCGCCGTACGACGAGAATTCTCCAACCGGATCTCCTCACGCACTACCGCAGGCTTGTACACGTTTTTTGAGCGTGCATCCCGCTTCTCGCCCTGTGCGTTGCCCAACACCACCGCAATCCACGGCAGCGGTACCGAGACGACGAACAATATCGCCGCCAAAACCCACCAGCTCATCCACGCAGCCCAGATCGCGGCGAGGATGAACGGTAGGCGAAGCCCCTGCAAGATGGCGTACTGCTTTTCACGAGACTGCCGGTTTTGTTCAGGACTCGTCACCGCGTCTGTGATCAAGGCGCGGGCCATGCGACGACGGCGACGCGAGTGAGGCACAGAGGAGTCGACGACATCCTCGGCTTGAGCGTCAACCGTCTGATCGTCCTGGCTCAAACTAGAGAACAACCCGTCACGGGCTCGGTCCCGCGGATCCGAATCGGGGGAAACGTTCTCATTGGTGCTCATATGTGTCGAGGTTAGCCCTCCGGCTTAACCTCTCGCTCAATTTGGGGCATGATAGAGCGCGTGAACACGACGACGAAGACACTTGAACGCCCGGATTTGCGGGAAGATACCTCGTCGACAACCGACGACGGAACCCCGAAGTTTTTCCACTACGTCAAAAAAGACCAAATTGTCGACTCTGCGATTTCCGGCAAAATGGTCGTCGCCCTGTGTGGCGAAACCTTCCCGGTGAAAAAACAAGCAAAGCCCGGCTCTCCGGTGTGCCCGGACTGCGAGCGGATCTATAAGGGGCTGCGCCGCAAGTGACAGCCGCGTCTTCTGGGCCTTCGCTGCGCAAATGGCAGCAGGAGGCCCTCGATTCGTTTCTGAGTACCAAGCCACGCGACTTCATGGCTGTGGCAACGCCCGGCGCAGGTAAGACCACCTTCGCGCTCACGCTTGCCTCGACCCTGCTCGCTGACCGCACCGTTCAGCGCATTATCGTTGTCGTACCGACCGAACACCTCAAGCACCAGTGGTCGGACGCCGCCAAGCGGTTCGGAATGTCGTTGGACCCCAACTTCACCAACTCTTCGGCAGTCAACGCCGCCTACGACGGCATCGTCGTCACGTATGCGCAAGTAGGTATGCACCCCTTCAAACACCATGCTGTCGCTTCAGCACGACGCACGCTGGTGATTCTCGACGAGATCCACCACGCAGGTGACTCCAAGAGCTGGGGTGATGGTGTCTACGAGGCATACAACGACGTCGAACACCGACTCGCTCTGACCGGTACACCGTTTCGCTCCGACGACTCGCAGATTCCTTTCGTGCGCTACGTCGAAGACGGCGCCGGCCACCTCGTCTCAGAATCGGACTACACCTACGGCTATTCCCACGCACTTGCCGATGGCGTCGTCCGACCCGTGGTGTTCCTTGCATACTCCGGCGAAGCACAATGGAAGGACTCAGCAGGGGAGGAGTACTCAGCTCGCCTCGGCGAACCACTGAACGCCGAACAAACCGCACGTGCATGGAAGACCGCACTGGACCCGAAAGGTGACTGGGTCGCGGCCGTCCTTAATGCTGCGCACACCCGGTTGATGAAAGTCCGCGCAAACATGCCGGACGCCGGCGGACTAGTCATCGCCACCAACAAAACCACCGCCCGCGCATACGCGAAGATCCTGGAAAAACTTTCCAACACCCCAGTCACGCTCGTTCTTTCCGACGAACCAGGCGCCTCCGACCGCATTGACGAATTCTCGGCATCTCGCGACGAATGGATGGTCGCTGTCCGCATGGTGTCCGAAGGCGTCGACGTGCCACGCCTATCCGTCGGCGTCTACGCAACCTCAGCATCCACACCATTGTTCTTCGCCCAGGCCATCGGACGCTTCGTCCGTTCCCGCATGCCCGGCGAATCGGCCTCCGTCTTCCTGCCCTCCGTCCCAGTGCTGCTGCGCCTGGCTGAGGAAATGGAAGTTTCTCGCGACCACGTCCTAGGCAAACCCCACCGCGAATCCGGCTGGTCCGACGAACTGCTCGAGCAGGCCAACCGCACCCAAAACGAACCCGACGAACCCTCCGGATACGAAACCATCGGAGCATCGGCGGAGCTCGACTCGCTGATCTTCGACGGATCCACCTACGGCACCCCAACAGTCGCCGGCTCTGCAGAGGAACAAGACTTCCTCGGACTGCCCGGCCTCCTCGACGCCGAGCAAGTACGCACCCTGCTGGCCAAACGCCAGGCCGACCAACTCGACGCACGTGATGCTGAAGAAAAAGCGCGCCGGGCAGAGGAACGACGCGCTCGTGAACGAGCAGAGATCCTCGGGGAGCCGCAGAAGGTAACACAGCCGGTGGAGGACACGCCCCAAAGCGCAACTGCAGCTGACGAACTCCCTCAGCTACGCAGCGAACTCAACGCGCGCGTATCCATCGTCGCCAGCAAAACTGGTCGCCCACACGGGGCGATCCACACCGAGGTACGAAAGGCCTGCGGAGGCCCACCGACTGCACTGTGTAGCGCGGAACAGCTCCGAGAACGCATCGCATACCTTCGTGACTGGTGACACCGAAGTCGGTACAGTGGGCGGGCACATTACGTAAAACGAGGAGAAACGAATGACTGACCGCTACAACCCCAACGGTTACCCGAACGACCCGAACGGCCACCCTGAGGGAGTCTCGCCCTATAACCAGCCGCAGCCGGAAGGCTACGACACAGCAGCGAACAACTACGCCGGCTATGAGGCAACAGCGGGCTATGACACGGCCCAGAGCCCCTACGCTTACGGCGCGCCCTACGGCACAGCGCCGGTAGGGGAGCAGAAACCTAATGGCGTTGCAATGGCAGCCCTGATTTTCGGCATTCTCTCGATCCCTGCCATGTTCACGTTGTTCGGCGCCATCATTCTTGGTGTCATCGCGGTGATCCTTGGCATCGTTGGTATCCGTAAATCGAAGAACATCGTGGGGCCGGGCTCCCGCAAAGGCATGGCGGTGACCGGCCTGGTCCTAGGCGCTTTCGCATTGATTGCAACCACGGCGATGATCTTCTGGGGTGTGTACTTTGCCAAGGACATCATCGGCGATTGTGAACAGTACCAATCGGACAACGCGGCATACCAGAAGTGCATCGAAGACGGCTTCAATGAAAAGATAAATGAAATGGAAGGGTCCTCGAACTAAGGACCGCGGTGATACTCGCCGTAAACGAATAGCACCGGGTAGCGCCAAGCTCAGCGCCCCGGCCCGATGATGTATCGGCCGGGGCGCTGAGCTTTGTAACGCGAAAATTTAGTCTAGGTAGTCGCGCAGCACCTGGGAGCGCGACGGGTGACGCAACTTCGACATCGTCTTCGACTCGATCTGGCGGATACGTTCACGCGTGACGCCGTAGACCTGACCAATCTCATCTAAGGTGCGCGGCATGCCATCGCTCAAGCCGAAGCGCAGGCGAACGACGCCAGCCTCACGTTCGGTGAGCGTGTGCAGAACGTCTTGCAGCTGATCCTGTAGAAGCGTGAAGGACACGGCATCCACGGCAACGACTGCCTCGGAGTCTTCGATGAAGTCGCCGAGCTGGCTGTCACCCTCGTCACCAATCGTCTGGTCGAGCGAAATCGGCTCACGGGCGTACTGCTGGATCTCGAGGACCTTCTCCTCGGTGATATCCATTTCCTTGGCCAGTTCGAGCGGCGTTGGCTCGCGACCGAGGTCCTGCAGCAGCTCACGCTGAATGCGGCCAAGCTTGTTGATGACCTCGACCATGTGCACCGGAATACGAATGGTGCGGGCCTGGTCTGCCATAGCACGCGTAATTGCCTGGCGGATCCACCACGTGGCATAGGTGGAGAACTTGTAGCCCTTGGAATAGTCGAACTTCTCAACGGCACGGATGAGGCCAAGGTTTCCTTCCTGAATCAGATCCAGGAATGCCATCCCGCGACCGGTGTAACGCTTGGCCAGCGACACGACGAGACGCAAGTTCGCCTCGAGCAGATGGTTCTTTGCCTTACGGCCATCACGAGCAACCGCGCGGAGATCACGCTTTACCGCAGGCGTGAGCTTTGCATCCTTGTCGCCTTCTGCAGCAGCACGTGCCATCTCGTCGAGACGGTGCTGTGCGTAGAGTCCTGCCTCGATGCGCTTCGCAAGAGAGACCTCTTGCTCTGCATCGAGAAGTGCAACCTTGCCGATTTGCTTGAGGTAGGCACGAACAGAGTCCGCGGATGCGGTCAGCTGAGCATCCTTGCGTGCTTGGCGCAGGGCAGCGGATTCTTCAATGTCCCAGACAGAAGAACCGTCGTCCTCTTCTTCCTCGTCATCTTCGTCTTCGGTCTCGTCGGCGTCGTCCATGGCACCGTCGAGATCTTCGTCGAACGCGTCGTCCTCATCGTCGCCCATGTCCGGGTCGTAATCCTCGGCATCGGTCGGATCCAAGGACTCGTCGTCCGCGCTTGTTGCCTCGAGATCCTCGGTCTCGGCTTCGTCCGCCTTCGCTGCAGCGGTTTGAGCAGCCTTTGTGGTGCGCTTCGCCGCAGACTTACGGACAGTTTTCTTCGCGGACTTCTTTACCGTCTTCTTGGCTGTCTTTTTCGCGGTTTTCTTCGCAGTCTTTTTAGCAGTCTTTTTCGCGGTTTTCTTCACTGCTTTTTTGGCTGCTTTCTTCACCGTCTTCTTGGCAGGCTTCGAGTCGGTACCGGAACCGTTGCTCTCGCCACCGTTTGACGGATCCACAGGCTCGCCATGAACGGTGTTGTTGCTTGAAGCTTCGCTGGCTACCACGTACGCCCTTTCGACTCATCAGACTATCTCGGGGCCGGGACCTCGCAAGAGGTTCGGCCCACAACCACTGCGATGTGCACTTCATCGTTGTGAAGTGCAGTTGGTGCAGTGTTTGCTACCACTGGAAAACCAGGGTACGCAAGCACATAAAAATTTTCAGAACGCCCATCCTAGCAAGCAGGTGAACGTTCCATTTTTATGTGCCTACTGCACGTATGGGCGCGTAGCCCGAATATGCAGAATGTCAACACCCTACAGGATTTACCTATGAGGTGAGCCAGCGACATGACCGGCACCGGCCTTGGCAGCGCCCACGATGCCTGCCCGATTCAGTAACTTGGCCACAACTACTGGAGTGTTGACGTTCAGCAGTGGAACCCACTGGTCACTGTTTTCCGAAACACCGCCGCCAACGATGATGACATCCGGGTTGAGGAGTCGTTCGTATTCGCAAAGAACAGTTTCCACGCGCTTGGCCCAATCGTCGTAAGAAAGGCCTTCCCTCGTGCGCACGGCGGACGACGCAAGGTGTTCGGCCTCCGTGTCGTCGATAAGCAGATGCCCGAGCTCGCTATTGGCAAAGAGCTGACCGTTAGCTAGAAGCGCTGAGCCGATACCCGTGCCAAACGTCAGAAACAAGGCAGAGCCGCGCTGTGCTTCGGGGCATCCGAAAGACACCTCCGCAAGCCCGGCTGCGTCGGCATCGTTGAGCACAGTGACATCGTGGTGCCCCAGCACGGTAGAGAAGAGCTCAACCACATCCGTGCCCACCCAAGTCGGGTCAATATTCGCCGCAGTGCGAGCAATGTTGCGGACAATCACGCTCGGAAGCGCAATCCCAACCGGGCCTGACCATGCTGCTTGACGCGTTAACTGCGCGATCGCCTCTGCAATAGCGTCAGGGGTCGCCGGTTGTGGCGTAGGCACCTCAAGTCTTTCACCGTGAAATTCGCCACTGTGAAGGTCGACAACCGCAGCCTTCAGGGAGGAGCCTCCAACGTCAACTCCAAAGCCGAACCGGGATGAAGGGGAAACTGAGCGCGACACGTGCGACTCGTTGTGTGGTTGAGGTGAGGTCATGTGCGCAGTGTACAAACTTGCACCCTTGTGCGGATGATGTCGAAAAAATGAGTTTCTACCAGCAAAGATGACAGAAGCATGGACGTGCTTTAGTATTCCGCTCAAATGTCGCGTGTAGAGGCGCGATCAAGCACGACGTTGAGCTGGAGGAACATCAAGCATGGCCACCGATTACGATGCGCCGCGCCGCCGCATGGACGACGACATCGAAACCGACTCCCTCGAAGGCCTGAAGGCAGCAGAGGTTGCAGGCAGCAGCATGGACGATGATGGGGAAATCGTTGAGCCTGTCGAGCCCCCGACGCAGGACCTTTCGGGTGAGGAACTCAATGTTGAGGTCAAGCCACGCCAGGAAGACGAATTCACCTGCGCGTCCTGCTTCTTGGTGCAAAAGAACAAGCGCCTCGCCTATGTCGAGGACGACGGCTCCAAGATCTGCCTCGACTGCGAGTAATTAGTGTCAGGCGGCGCAAGCCGTTATCCGCTCCTCGCGGGGATTAGGAGCGGTCCTTAAGGCCCGGAACGAATGCATCAAGCACGGCTTCCGGGTCTTTTGCTGAAATAAGCCAATACGGCGTCGGATCCTCAGGGTCATCGAGCACGAGAAGAACATGCTCGGGCACCCACGACCGCGTGATGAGGAACGCTGCCGGATCGAGTTGCCTACCCAAAGCATTCTGGCGGGCGGAAGCCGGCACAACCGTCGCGCGGTCCACGACCGTACTGGGCAAGTTCGCATCCCCGGCGAGCAACCAGCGGGTCCCGTCAGGGTCCTGCTCAACGGTTAGGGTGTAGCGCGACAGCCACACCAAAAACCAGACCGCTAACGCGCCTGCAACAACAAAGCCGCCAACAAACCACCACATGTTGCGGTTCAGTGCGAGCTCGCCTGCGAGGAGCAGCGTCAGGCCTGCAACTGCAGCCCACCAGTACCAAGGCACCCATTGGCGCTCGGTATACAGCACTTTCGGTGCATCCGGAGCGGAAGTGTCGGAAGGATTCACTGGGTTCGTAGTCACCCCTCATACCTTAGGCATTGATATCGGAGGAACCCAGCTGCCGTATGGTTGGCAGCGTGGAAGAGCAACAATCAATCGCGCGTATCGACGACACCATCGGCCCAATCGCAGTCAAGCGACTTGACCCTGATTTGCCCTTGCCTCACCGGGCTCACCCGGAAGATGCCGGAGCTGACCTTTACTCCGCAGAGGATGTGACGCTCCAGCCAGGTGAGCGAGCGCTTATTGGCACAGGAATTGCGATTGCGCTTCCTGTAGGCACAGTGGGATTGATTCACCCGCGTTCCGGGCTCGCAGCAAAGCAGGGCTTGAGCATTGTAAATACTCCCGGAACCGTCGATGCAGGGTACCGGGGCGAGCTCAAGGTGTGCCTCATTAACACCGACCGGTCTGAGCCGATTGTCATCACACGTGGAATGCGTATCGCACAACTCGTCGTGCAACGTGTGGAACTGGCAAGCTTTCAAGAAGTAGACGAGCTCGATGAGACGGTCCGAGGCGCTGGCGGCTACGGATCGACTGGCACGAACTAACTCTGTGTCGCTCTGGGGGCTACAGTCTTTAGCGACGAAAACGTACTGAGAATTTAGAGGAGGTACCTGCAATGGCAATCTGGCCGTTCAGGAGGAAGAAGAAAGCCGAAACAACCCCGGAACCGCAGAAGGTTGTAGAGGAGTCAACCGCGGCACCGGCAGCGTCCGAGGCTGAGGCGCCCGAATCGGTTGCTGATACCCAGTCGGCATCTGCTACGGCAGATGCGCAGGTAGAGGCGCCGGAGCTTCGTGTGGCAGAAGGCGTGCAGGTCCTTACAGATTATGACCCGATCAATGGCTCCACGGGTCCGTTCGATGGCGATAACGTCAACATTGATGACTTTGACTTTTCGGACTTCTCCCAGGCCACGCTGAACCTCGGATCCATCCGGATTCCACTGCCGAAGGAATCCCAGGTCCAGGTGGAGATGGGCGAGCAGGGCCCCAAGATGGTTCACATCGTCACCCGCTTCGGCCGCCTGACCCCGGTGGCGTTTGCTGCTCCGCGAACCGGTGGTTTGTGGGAGGAATCTTCCGACGAGATCATCGAAGGTATGCGTTCTGAGGGTATGCCCGTCGAAATTGAGCAGGGGCCCTGGGGTCAAGAGATCGTAGGAACCGGCACTAACGGCGTCATTCGAATCATCGGTGTGGAGGGGCCGCGCTGGCTCTACCGCGTGACACTTGCTGCTCCGTCCGGTTCGGAAGACCAGCTTGCGCAACTTGGTCGTGAAACGGTCGCGCGCTCGTTTGTTTACCGTGGCGACGACCCGATTCTTGCTGGAAACTCTCTCCCCGTTGTGCTTCCTGAGCAGCTGGCAAAGCAGGTGCAAGAGGCTGTGGAGGCGCGTGCTCAGCAGGCTCAGGGCGCTCAGGAAGCCCCCGCGGAGGGTAACCCGAACGTGCTGAGCGACGCGTTGCAGAAGATCATCGCTCAAAATGTCGAAGGCCAAAAGCAGCTCCGCGAATTCCGTGAGGCGCAGCGCGCTCAGCGCCAAGCCGGACGCGGTAAGTCCGAGTAGCTGTGACTGACGAGATTACTGCCGGCCTCGTGCTGAAGTTGTCTGTGAGGGCAATGGCGCACGGGGGAGAAGGCATCGCCGACGCCCCAGACGGGCGCGTCGTTTTCATCGCGGGCGCAATTCCCGGCGACACGGTTGAAGCGCGACTGACCCGTGTGAAAAAACGCTGGGCACGTGCAGAGCTTGTCAAAGTAGTGGATCCATCGCCTCACCGGGTCAGATCGGCTTGTCCTGCGGCAGCAGCAGGTGCGGGGTGCTGCGACTTCGCGCACATTGACCCGGCGGTACAGGTATCGCTCAAACGCGACGTTCTTCTTGGCCAACTCGGTGCGCTTGCGAGCAAGAGTGGTGTTGTCGAGGCGGATGTCGTCGAGAAGCAATTGCGGGTTGTGGAGCTTGAACCCAGAACTGGTTGGCGCACCCGTGTCCGCATGGGCGTTGACCCGCAAGGACGAGCCGGAATGCGTGCACTGAAATCGACAGACGTTGTCGGTGGTGTCGTGTGTAGTCAGGTCGCGCCGCAAGTGCTCGACGGCATCATTGGCGACGACGCGGCTCGATACACGCCCGGCAGTGAGATTGTGGCGGTCGTGGATTTCCGCGGGAAACGTCACGTTGTGGAAACACAGTCGGCGCAGCGTGGCCGACGCGTTGAGCGTATTCACAAGGTGCTTGAAGGCCCGGGGTTGGTCACCGAGGTGGTAGACGGTCACGAGTTTTCCTTTCCCCCTACAGCATTTTGGCAAGCGCACCTCAACGCGGCGCAAACCTATAGCGACCTCATTAAAGAATGGGGAAGCGACAACTACACGCACCGTAACGGATGGGATCTGTACGGAGGCGTCGGTGCATTTGTGCCTGCGATCAATGAGGCAATCGGCGGCGGCAGGATCGACAGTGTTGATTACTCCGCTTCGGCGACGGCGAACCCACAGCCAGTGGAAGACGAGTTTGATGTGCATCGCCACAATGCGAAGGTGGAAGTTGGAATCAGCGAGCTTCCGGCTCCGGGACTTGTTGTCTTAGATCCGCCCCGGTCAGGGGCAGGGCGTGATGTCGTCGACAAGATTGCGCAAGCGGCTCCAGAACGCATCATTCACATCGGTTGTGATCCAGCAACCTTTGCGCGCGACCTCGCAGGCTTTGGTGCGCACGGATTTAGAGTCGAGCACATCGCTCTTATCGATGCTTTTCCCAATACTCACCATTTTGAGGTCATGGCATCACTTGTGCCTGACCACAATGGTGGTGCGGAGGAATAGGGTCAACCAATTTCGGAGTGTAAGCTGACCAGAACCGATTCCGCACTACGCAACGTGCGGAAACCATACGGGAACACTGCAGATGCGGACCGCATCGCGGCGAAAAACCTGAAGGAGAGCGACAGGATAGTGGGACTGCTCGAGCATATTGAGACACCGGCAGACGTGCAGAAGCTCGCGCCGAGCCAGCTCAACGCGCTCGCGGACGAGATCCGGCAGCTGCTCATCCAGAAAGTGTCAGCAACCGGAGGACACCTCGGACCGAACCTCGGCGTTGTTGAGCTGACACTGGCGCTGCATTACGTTTTCGATTCCCCGAACGACCCGATCATCTTTGACACATCGCATCAGTCGTATGTGCACAAGATTTTGACTGGACGTGCGAACCAGTTTGATTCCTTGCGCAAGAAGGGTGGTCTTTCTGGGTACACGTCGCGATCTGAATCAGAACACGACTGGACCGAATCTTCCCATGCCAGTGCCTCGCTGTCCTATGCGGACGGTCTTGCCAAAGCGAAGGAACTCACCGGTAATTCGGACGATCACGTCATCGCAGTTGTCGGTGACGGAGCGCTCACAGGTGGCATGTGTTGGGAAGCACTCAACAACATCGCGGCCGGAAACCGCAACGTTGTCATCGTGGTTAACGACAACGGCCGTTCGTACTCTCCGACGATTGGCGGACTGGCCAATAACCTGACCAAGCTCCGTGACCAGCTAGTCGCTATTCGGATCCAGCCTGGCTACGACGAGGTCATGGAGTCTGGGAAAAAGACCCTCAAATCTATGGGGTGGGTCGGAGAGAAGACCTTTGATGCATTGCATGCGCTCAAGGAAGGCGTGAAGTATCAGGTTCTTCCAACCGAAATGTTCCCGGACCTTGGTATGAAATATGTCGGTCCAGTCGAGGGGCATGATCTCAAAGCACTGCTCAACGCCTTTAAGTATGCCAAGCGCTACGAGGGGCCGTTGATCGTGCATGTTGTCACTGAGAAAGGCCACGGTTTCGCCCCGGCAGTCAATGACGTAGCCGACCAGATGCACTCTACCGGCGTGATCGACCCTGTAACAGGAAAAGCACTGGCCACCTCTAAGCCAGGTTGGACCGCAGCTTTCACCGAAGAGCTGCTTCGCGCAGGCCACGAACGCGATGACATCGTTGCGATCACTGCGGCAATGGCGGGGCCAACCGGTCTGCAGCCATTTGGTGAGCAGTTCCCAGACAGGTTCTTCGATGTGGGGATTGCGGAACAGCACGCAGTGACGTCTGCCGCTGGTATGGCACTCGGTGGATTGCACCCGGTTGTGGCGATTTACTCGACCTTCCTCAATCGTGCTTTTGACCAGTTGCTTATGGATGCAGGTTTGCTCCACCAGCCGGTTACGTTAGTGCTGGACCGTGCAGGCGTAACTGGCTCCGACGGCGCAAGCCATAACGGTGTTTGGGATATGGCGATCGCATCGATCGTCCCGGGTGTCCGTATCGCCGCACCTCGAGACACTCAGTCGTTGCGCGAAGAGTTCAGGGAGGCCCTTCTTGTCGACGACGCCCCGACGATCGTACGGTTCCCGAAGGGCTCTGCCGGCCCGACGATCCCGGCACTGCGAAACGTCGGCGGTGTAGATATCCTCGCCGAACCCACAGGTGATAGCAGCGATTCAGAAATCGACGTGATACTCGTTGCCGTCGGCGCATTTGGTCAGGCCGCGCTCGAGATTGCAGATGCGCTTGTCGACGACGGTATCCGCGTAACTGTTGTCGATCCCCGTTGGATCATTCCCGTCAACGCCGCGCTGTGTGACCTGGCTGTCGAAGCTGACATGGTTGTGGTCTATGAAGACGGCATCATTCGAGGCGGCGTCGGATCTGCTATCGCTGAGGCGTTTTCGGCAGCAGAGGTGGACACACCGCTACGCCAACTCGCGTTTCCGGATGTGTTCCCCCTGCACGGGTCCCGCGACGAAATCCTCCAGGAGTACGGACTCGATGCGGAGTCTGCGACCCTGCAGATTAGAGAGTGGGCACAGCGACTCGCTGACAGCGAGTAAGGCGCTATTGAGCGCGCTTCCTGCGACGGCGACGTGCTGCAGCTCGTCCAGATGACGGGGTTTTGCCCTGCGGGATTCTTGCTGCTTTCGCTTCAGCTTGGGCCCGCGCGAGCAGCGGTGCTGTAAGGGCGATCTGCCATGGGCGTGCCCCAGCACGCTTCAGTTGCATAGCAGCAGCGTCAGTACTCCATACGGCGTCGGAGTCTGGGGCAGTCCACATAACTTGTCGCAGCACTGCAGAAGAGAGCAGCATATCTGGACGGATATTTTGTTGCGTCGCCACTTCAGAGACGTACTTTCGCGCCGACTGCAATGCGTGCCAGGAACGTGGGTAGTCGCGTTCCCACACAATTTTTGCGGGAGGGTCAGTCGGTGCAGGCTGCGCGGGGGTTGGCCATTGTTCGGGGTTCTCAGCGAGCGCCTGTTCGACGAGACTAAACCAGAATTTGGCTTTCGTTGTGTTGAGCGAGCGGTAGCGCAGGCAGTTTCGCAGTTCCCATGGGGAAGATGGCACAGTACGAGCGATGGTGACGATTGATTCGCTCGAGAGCATGTGACCGGGAGAGATGTCTTCTTTTCGGCAATGTTCGTCGCGGGCGGTCCACAGCGTTTTAGCGAGCTGCAGGCTCCTGGCGGAGCGTAGCCCTGACACTCCCTTCATGTCACGCCATGTCTCATTAAAGGGTGCGTTGTCCGGTCCGAGCTCGTTGACAATCCGCTCAAACTCCTGCTCGGCGAACGAAAGCTTGCCTTCGTTGTCCAATTGCTCGGCGAGAGCCTCTGCGAGATCGTGGAGGTGTGCGACATCTAACGCGGCGTATTCTTGCCACGTCGGTGGCAGAGGTGTGGTGGACCAGTCTTCGTGGCCGTGACCTTTCTTAAGTTCTACTCCTACGAAGTGCTGCACCATCGCCGCCAAATTTGGCCTATTAAACCCTGCGAAGCGGGATGCGAGTTCTGTGTCAAAGATTGTGCCTGGGTAGAGACCGAGCATTGCGAGCGACTTAAGATCATCGACGGCAGCGTGGATAATCCAGTCCTCACCGTTGATGACGGGAGCGAGGGCATCATGAAGCGCGTCTCGGTTGCCTTCCGGGGCGAACAGGTACGTATCGGTATCTCGTCGATAAATCTGCACGAGAAACGCTCGGTCGTCATAACGAAATGACGCTGCGCGCTCGGTATCGATGGCGTAAGCGCCTCGACCTTCTGCCAATGCCGCCGCTGCGCGAGAGAATTGCTCGGGAGTTTCTACGAGGTGGTACTGCACCTGGGATGTCATGTTGCGTAAGTATGCCCTAGCGTGCGTTGAGCTGTGTCACACCCTCTGGTGGAAGCCCGGCAACATGGGCCAAAACCTTGGAAAAAGCCTCGACGTGGCTCTTCAAGTCGATCCCCTCAGCAGTCCAGGAGGCGCGCATCTCCAACTGGTATGCGCGGGGAGGTCCGCCGATCTCACCGAAGCGTACTGATGCGGTCGACGTAACCGTGCCGCCAAGATTAGTGAACCCAGCACTGGTCTCCGCGAGCGATTCATTGAGCCACTGCCAAGCGACGTCAGGTAGCAACGGGTCTGACGCCACAGCATCATCCATGTCCGCTTGGATATAGGCCACCAGCCGCATGGTGCCCTCCCAGGCCTCCTCGGCGGCAGGGGAGTGCAGGAGGATTAGTCGGCCGAAAGCATCGCCTTCTGAATCGACCGGGATGTTGTCACCGTCCTCGTTCGGGTGGACTACTTCGAGCCCCACAGCATGGCTAAACGGTGCTGGTCGCTGCGGCGGTCGGATAGTCCCGAGGGAAATCTCAGGACGAAGCTGGGCTGCATGCATTGACTCGACGGCCTTAGAAAAATCCGCCGGCCAGTTCTCGTTTGCGCCTTCCCCGAGCGTATCCGCACTATGTGTGGAGGTCTGGGGGGTGGTGTCCGGATTCATCACACGCATAAAGGTATCGACCCGTTGCGTGTGGTGGGGGAGGCGCGCCGACATATCGTCGAGACGCAATGTGCGACAGCGTAGACTCATTACGACTTTAGTTTGATCTGCCGTATCGGCAGGGAAGGAGCGTCATCATGGCCAAGCTTGACTTTGCGAAACTCAACGCCACGCAGCGTTATCTGCAGTTTGCAGTGTTCCGTGCAATTCCCGGTGCTCTTGGGACGGAACGTACTCGTATCATCGAAGAAGCGCAGGCTTTCTTCCGCAAGCTTGAAGAAGAGGGCGTCGTTGTTGTTCGTGGCATCTACGACAACACCGGCATTCGTGCTGATGCAGACTTCATGATCTGGTGGCACGCAGAAGAGTTTTCCGACCTACAAAAGGCACTGGCTGATTTCCGACGTGAGACTGCGTTCGGTCAGCTCGTTGAGGTGAGCTGGCTTGGCAACGGTTTGCACCGTCCTGCAGAGTTCAACAAGTCCCACCTGCCGAGTTTCATTATGGGGGAGGAACCGGGTGACTGGATCACGGTCTACCCCTTCGTTCGCTCGTATGACTGGTACATCATGGACCCCCAGAAGCGTCGCCGAATTCTTTCTGAACACGGCCAAGCCGCCCGCGACTTTGCGGACGTGCGCGCGAACACCGTCGAGGCGTTTACGCTCGGCGACTACGAGTGGATGCTGGCATTTGAGGCGCCAACGCTCGAGCGCATTGAGGCCCTGATGAAGACGATGCGCTACACCGAGGCCCGCCTGCACGTGCGCGAGGAGGTTCCGTTCCAGACCGGACGTCGCGTCAGCGACATCGCGGAGATCATCAACATCCTGCCGTAGGCCGGATGAGGCCCTAGGCCTCTTTCAGCGTCAGGCTAATGGAGTTGATGCAGTAACGCAGGTCGGTGGGGGTGTCAAAACCCTCGCCGGCAAACACGTGGCCGAGATGAGAGCCACAGTTCGCGCAGAGTACTTCCGTACGGATCATTCCGTGAGAGCGGTCTTCGCGCTCAATAATCCGATCGCCCGCCAGTGGGGAAAAGAATGCTGGCCACCCGCAGTGTGCGTCGAACTTTTCTGCGGACCGAAACAGTTCCTCACCACATGCTCTACAACGGTAGACACCTTCAGTGGTGGTGTTGGTGTATTCGCCCACACCGGGTGCCTCGGTGCCGGCCTCCCGCAGGACCCGAAACTCTTCAGGGCTAAGTTTTTCTCGCCACTGTGCTTCGGTGAAGTCCTTGTAATTTGGTTTGGATTCGCTCATTGTCGCGTCCTCTCCTTTTGTGGCGCCGATGTGATTTGAGTAGACCATACCCACGATGCCACCGCGACAATAAACACGGCCCATCCAAATGTGGGAAGAAAAGTGTTCAGCCACCGTCCAAGCAGTATCGCGTCAGGCGTAACCCAACTCAGTGGCGCGAGACATAAAACGGCGCCCAGCCACGTTGGCCAAGTGTGCAGGGGGCTGGCGCGGTGAAACACAGTAAACAGGGCGGGGAAGAGCATCATCGAGTAGTACGCCTGTCCGAGTGAGGACAGTAGGCATACGCCTGCGAGCAGGACGCCGGTGCTCAGGGTCAGCCAAAGCCATTCGTCGCTATAACGCCAGCGGGCTAAACCAATGATCGCCGCCGCAACAGCAGATGCAGCGACGACAAAGAGGATGGTGTGCACCCAGGCAGGCATACCGAAATAGACGGCAAAACCTGCGAGCGAAGAGTTGGCATAGTCGCGTGTGATGCCTAGATACGGCACAACAACGTCGATGTAGTCGCGAGCACCTGGAGTCAGCGGCCAGGCAATGACGTTGAGGAATACAGGTACGGCGACACCGCTAGCAACTACCTTCCACCGCATTTTCATCAGTGGCAGTACGAGAAGCGGAGCGAACATTGGCTTGACGACGACCGCCAGCCCGAGCACGATACCCGCACCGACATCACGCCTAGCGAGAAACAACGCGATAAACGCAGTCAGGGCGAGAAGCAGTACGCCGTTGATGTTCGAAAACACCAAGGTATTTGTCACGGCTTCCGTCATAAATGCAAGGGCTAATGCGATTGGAAGCACCGGGTGAGACATGCGGAAGCCCGCTAGCCGCGTAAGCCATGTGACTGCAGCAATAATGCAAAGCGCGTTGAACAGGATGAAAAATGGCCTCGCGCTTTCCATACTTGGAAGCATCCCAAGAGGAGAAAGTAGCAGCGTAGCACCCGGGTTATAGAGGTAGTGCGGGTCAACGTGCTCGTAAATCTCGTTGTACACAGGTACTCGGTCGACGAAGCGGCGTGCCGCCGACCAGACCGTAGTGAAGTCGTCGGTCACTGATCCGGTGCGTGCGAGGACAAAAAGTCTGTGCACGATCAAGATGACTGCCAGTGGCCAAGCCAAAGCACCTGCGCCTCGAAGCGTGGAGGTTGGTACCTCCGCGTGGGAACGCGTCGCGACGGGCGCTGGGGCGACCCAAAAATCATGGAGGCGAGTTTGCAACATCACGGGTGATACCGTACCGGCTCGATTAGCCTTTTCGGTCCCGCACCCTTCGGTAACGGCAAAAGAGCAGGGAATCGCTTGTTGCTTTAACCGACTCGAGAACAAAGGGGATGTTGCGATCGTCGTCACTGTGCCCGAACAACCTCACTTCAGAAGGCTGCAGCACTGCGTGAGGGCTGATGGTGTAATGAAATACGTCTACCGCGTCTTCATTCAGCATCTGGGTGTTGAGCTGTGGACCTCCCTCGCAAACGATGCGGGACATACCGTGCATGTGCAGCGCTTCAATTGCTGTTCGCATGGAGTCATCTGTAAGCGGGAGGATGCTGCCACCAGCCTCGGTGATGTCATGTGCGCGAGCAGCAACCTCAGGGGTATCGAGCATATCCTGGGGGACGGCGAATATCGGCGCTGCGAGACTATTGGAGAAGAGCTGCGAGGACGTATCAAAACCGAGGCTGCGGCTTAACACCACAATCGGAGGCGCGACAGACTGCCCGTTTTCCTTCCGTTGTTGCTGTTTCTCTGGCGAGACTCGCGCACCGAAGTAGTCTTCCTTTCGTACCGTTTCCGCACCAACGAGCACTGCATCAGACCACACGCGAAGGGCGTTGAGCAATGCGAAATCGGTCGCATTTCCCAAGCCGGCAGATGCTCCCTCGATTGCGGCAACCCCGGTGAGCGAAGCAATACCAATCAAGCGTGTCTCGCACTCCCCAGGTGGAAGAACCGGCCCAATCAATACCTGCGTGTCGATCGAGTCGGGAAGCTGGTCTGAGGTGTTGGGGGTAAGCATCGTCGTTAATTGTAAAGCGGTTTTGTTTCTGGCCTCGTGGTTTTGGAACGTGGTGGGTTGAAGCTGATCAGCTTCGGTGAAAGCGTGAGCTGATGCGTGCTCCCGTAAGCGCCAAACCAGCGCAGGTGAGCACGCCGAGCGCCATCGCAGCGGCTGGGTTTGGGCCGAGCGCAACAAGTGGTGGAACGAGTCCACCGATAATGAATTGGAAGAACCCCATGACACCGGTTCCGGCTCCGGTACCGATGTCTCGCACTTCCTCGATAGCGAGAGCGGAAGCATTCGCCATGATGAATCCCGCCATCGCGGAGAGGATTGCGATAAAAGGAATCATTGCGGTGCTTGGACCCAAAATGGAAAATGCGAGGAGTATCGCACCCACTGTGAGATCAACTCCGAGTGCGACGGTAAGGAGCGCGCGCGGCTGGTGCCGCTTGAGCAGCCGCATGTTGAGCGTGTTGCTCAGTGGAATGAGCAACGCGATGCTCCCGAAGACGAGAGAGAATGTGGTTGGGCTCAGACCGAGCTGCAATTGGAGGACTAGGGGAGAAGCCGCGATGTAGGAAAAGAGCGTGCCAAAGCCCAAACCTGCAGCCACCATGTATCCAGTGAACGCGGGACGTTGTAGACAGCGCCCCATCCGCGGAAACATCTGGCGCAAGGTGCCACTTGTCCGCTTGTGGGAGGGCAGCGTCTCGGGAACGAGCCACAAAGCGACAACGAGCTGCGCAAGATTGACTGCAGCGATTGTCCAAAAAACGCCGCGCCAGGTGAATGCGGGAATGATGAGGCCACCAAGCACCGGGGCGATTGCAGGCATAAACCCGGAGATCGCCATGAGCGCTGAAAGTCCGCGCGCGGCTTGTTTTCCGTGAGCGATATCCGGGACGACAGCGCGAGCAACAACGATCGCGCATCCACCTGCGAGACCTTGGAAGAAGCGGGCGCAAATGAGAAATGCGATGGAATCGGCTAGCGCGCAAGCCACCGAGGCAACAAGGGCGACGGCGGAAGCCACAATAATGACAGGCTTTCGTCCAGTCCCGTCGGAAATCGCCCCAAACAAGAGATTGCCAAGGGCCATACCGAGCATGAACCCGGTAATGGTCATCTGGGCAAATGAGTGGGTCGTCGACAAACTCGTAGCTAGTTCTGGCATGCCCGGGAGGTACATGTCGATGCCCAGGGGACCAGAGGCGGTAAACAAAGCCAGCGCGGCAAGGAGGCCACCAGAAAGTTTCTGCACGCCGGTAGGATAGCCCCTTAGGATTTTGATGAAGCGATGCCTATTGAAGTCTCATGACCATTGCAGTGAGCGAGATCAGCAGAGGCAACAATCGGGGGAGCTGCACACGCAGATTCGCTAATAGGTTGGGAACAGGCATAGCGTGGTTATCATGCAGTTACCAAAGTATGGCCCGGCGTGGGCTGGTGCCTTGATGGGCACTTCAATTGCCTCCACCTTGTCTGGTTTGCATGGCTTTCGTCTCTGCCAGATCGCGTTCGCCCTGTGTGCCGCTGTGTTGCTTGCGGTTTTTACGGTGGGCGCTCGACATGAGCCTCCTCGCCAACAGAATATGGCGGCGTGGGGCATGTACACGATGGGGCTACTGTCTTGCGGCTCGGCGTGGACCGCGCTGACCGGTAACGATGGATTCCAGTTGGCCAGTTGGTGGATCGGTGCACCGCTTTCCGCACTAGTGTGTTTGTGGCAGCTTTGGGCGTTTTGGAAGCGACCGAGCCTCTATGGAAAACCTGCGTTTCCCTGGGGCCTTGCGCTGGTCACGCCAATGGTGGCCGCAACGTCTGGAGGGCAGCTATCCGATGAGCATGGAGCGCTCTACCACTATGTCGGTGTGGTGTGTTTCTGGCTCACGTTGACAACAGCAATTCCGCTGTTTGCCTATTGCTTTTGGTCATTCATGCGCCACCGTTACCACCCAAGTGGCGCAGCCGCAGGTACAGCCTGGATCCCACTAGGCGTCGTCGGGCAATCGACGGCCGCATCTACCGTGCTTTTCGACGCCCACCTCTACGGCATTGTCATGTTCGTGATCGGAGTGCCGTGTTCCTTGTTTGCAATGTATTGCTTCTACCAGGCGGTAGTGGCAATTTCGCCCTACGGTCCGGGGTGGTGGGGTGCCACATTTGTTTAGACCACGTGTTTAGTAACACTGTGGTGAGTATCGGGTAACGCCCGGGTGAGTATCGAGTAACACCCGGGCGTTTGGGTTGGTAGCGGGGGTTATTGGGTCAGTCGCATGTTGGTGCCTTCGAGTGTGATGATTTCGGCGCCGGCGACGAGTCGGTTGAGGATTGATTCGGCGATAACGGCGTCGGGGATGGATTTGTACCACTCGTCGGGTGTGAATTGGGATGTCACGATGGTTGATCCGCGGGGTTCGCGTTCTGCGAGGATGTTGAGTAGTTGGTGTGCGGTGGCGGCATCGATTGGGGTGGTGAGGAAATCATCGAGGACTAACACGTCGGTGTGGTGGAGGTCTTCGAGGAATGTGATGCGGGCTGGATCGTCGTGTTTGAGCACGGCGAGGTGGTTGGCGAGTGTGTCGGTACGGAAGAAGCGTGCGGAGTAGTCGTTTCGGCACGCCGCGGTGAGTAGTGCTTGGGCGAGGTAGGTTTTGCCGACGGAGGATTTGCCCAGGATGACAATGTTTTGTGCGCTTTGGCACCATTGGCAGTGAGCGAGTCGGGTGATTTGCTCTTTGTTGATGGTGCGGTCGGGCGTGTAGGTGATGTCTTCGATACAAGCATCGGGATTTGGCGATCGGGATGCTTTGAGCAGTTTGTTGACTCGCCTCTCACGCTTGGCCGCTACCTCTTTATCGAGTGCATAGAGCACTTTGTCTTAAGAAACTCCAGTCGTCGAATGCAGGATCGGCGGCGATGTCGATGACGCTTTGTCCGAAGGCGGTCATGCGCAGATCGGTAAAGATCGGCAGGACTGATTCGTCGAGGAAGCGGGCGGATGCTGATGCTGGCTGTGGGTGGGGCATGGGTTATGCAGATCCCTTCTTGGTGAGGTTTTCGAGGCTGAACTGGGCAGCACCACCGAGGTAGGCGCCGCGTGTGTCACGGGTTGCGGGGGCAGGCACACCGTCAATGGGTCTGCCGGTTGATTGGTCGGTTGGTACATCGGTGCCTGTGGGGCGTGTGGAGGTGTCTTTGCGTACGGCGGCCATCATGTTTTTCACCGCGGTATACGACACAGCACGCCTGGCGCCGTCGGCGGATACCAAACGCCGGCAGGCTTCTTCGAGGATTGGCTTGTTGGCGTGTTTGCCCATGTTGAGTACGTTGCGGCACGCTTGGTACGCCTGGGCAGGGATCGCCTTGGCTTCGATGAGCTCGGAGATCACTTGGCGGGTGGCTGGCCCGATTTTGGCGGCTTCGCGCAGGAAGTACTCGCTTGTCCACAACCCACGGGTGTCACTTATGTTCGCCGGGATGTGGTCAGTGTCGGTGACGTACACTCCACGGGCACGTGCGAGTTGGTGAGTGGCCACACGCTGCCCAGCGTCGAAGACGGCAAGGCTATCACCGGTGATACGCACGTCCACGGTGCGGCCCACCAGTAGGTGGGGTACCGAGTAATGCGCGTTGTGCACTCTGATGTGGAAATTCGGTGCGACTTTGGCGCGTTTCCATTCGGTACGCTGCCACGGTGTTTCAGGCAGCGCGGTGAGCACGTCGCGTTCGAACTGATCAAACAATGCGCGTCTGCTCGTCGCATTGCCGCGAAACGGTTCGGCAGCGTTGATCCCATTAACCAGGGCAGTGATTTTTGTGTTGAGCTCGTCTATCCCGTCGCACTGGTGGCCATCGAGTGCGTGGATGACGTTCTGGGTGATGATCTTGACTGCAGCTTCGACGCTGGCCTTGTCTTTGGGGCGTTTTGCACGGGCCGGCAACGCAGCGGTGTTGTAATGCTCCAAAAACTCCTCGTAGGTGGAGTTGACCCGGCGATTTTTATCCGCAGCACTGATCGCGTTCGAGGCTGTCGAGGCGTTATCTGGCACGATGACCTCGGCGACCCCGCCGAAGTACTCGAACGCGCGGATATGGGCTGCAAGCCACGCGTCCTGGCGCTCATTAGCGCACGCGCAGGCGAATACCATGCCTGAATACGGCAGCGAGGCGACGAAGATACTGACCTTCGAGCCTTGCCCGCCGGTGGGGTCAAACAGTCGCATCTTCGTGCCTGCCCAGTCCACCTGCATCGTATGGCCTGGGGCATGGGTGATCCTGGCGGTCAGCCCAGTTGTATCAACGTGTTGGGCTACAAGCTGGCGAAACCGCTCGTAGCTGTAATACCGCTGGCCCAGCCCCGCAGGCTGCGCGGTGTAGCGGCCCCACAGCACCTGCAAAGTCACCTTGTTGCGCCCGATACGCGCCTTGGCGACAGCGTCGAAATCGATCGGAACGAAATCGCCCTGAGCATGGCTGCGCCCGTCGACGAACCAGTCCGCTAGCTCATGATCTGCAACCCCACGAAGTTGCTCACGCGTTGTGATGTTGTGTTCCACAAGCGCATCGCGTGCTTTTTGCACCGTGGTGTGCGAGCACCGCAGACTCGAACAGATTTGGCGGACAGACCAGCCTTTGAGCACTTGATCCATTACCGCCCGGTAGTCAGTCACAATCAGACTCCTCTGGTAACGCCGCGTGCCCTGAAGTCACGCGGTCACCAGAATCCTCCCCCGGAGCGTTACTGGATGCTCACCAATGTGTTACTCGATACTCACCACGGTGTTACTAGATACGACCGCGCAACAAAGTACGCCGCTACCTGGGGGAACTTTGGTTCTAACAGGTCGACGACTTTGCGGGCTTGTGCCCAGGTGGATTGGGCGTCGGGTTGTTGGAAGATTGTCTGGAACATCGCTTAAGACCATCGGCCACTTAAGTCTTCGGGACTTTTTCGTAGAGGTTTTTCGCGAAGTGGGTGCGACAGCGCTGCCAGGATGCATCGGGCAGCACTTCGGAAATGGCGTGCTGGATGCCTTCATGGGCATCACTGGTGATAAGGAAGACACCGCGAAGTCCACGAGCTTTTAAGTTCTGGAAGAAGCCCTTCCACGACGCGTTGGATTCCGTGGTGGCAACATGCATGCCGAGCATTTCACGGTAGCCGTCAGCGTTAACACCGGTGGCCAAAAGTACGGAGCATTTGACCACCCGGCCGCCTTCGCGCACTTTGATCGTCAGTGCGTCGCAGGACAGGTAGGCGTACCCGCCGGGGTCCAGGGGGCGATTTCTGAAGTCTGCGACCATCTCGTCGAGTTCTTCCGACATGCGTAAGCCTTGCGATTTCGACAGGTTGGAAATGCCAAGGGTGGCCACCAGATCGTTCATCCTGCGGGTGGAAACCCCTTTGAGGTAGCAGGTGGCGATCACAGTCGATAAGGCTCGTTCTGCTCGTGAGCGTCGCTCTAACAGCCATTCTGGGAAGAACGCTCCGTGGCGCAGCTTCGGCACTGCTACGTCGATCGTGCCGACACGGGTGTCAAGGTCGCGGTGGCGATACCCGTTGCGGTGGTTGACCCGCTCGGTGGAGGCGACGCCGTATTCGGCGCCGCAGACAGTGTCGGCCTGGGCGGAGAGGATTTGGTTGATAAACCCTTGCAGCATCTGGCGCATCAGATCCGGAGACGCTTGGGCGAGCAGATCATCCAGATAGGTTGTCGGGTCGATAGAATGCGGTGCAGCGGTCATCGTCATGTGCCTTTCGGTGAGATGTGGTAGTTGAGTCGAAAGGTTGACTTACGGTGGCCGCCCCCTATTTTCTGGGGCCCACCATCAGCAAGCGTTACACCACACTAAGGGACCGCAACCTCCTCGCTGAGCCAAGTGTATGGAGTAATCTATTTGCGCACTGTACATTTCTTATCTTCTCAGTGAGGACCTCCGCCATGCTAAAGCCGCGTCTTTTCAAAATTCATCTCGCACTCGAAGCGTCAGGCTATGGTGCGTTAGCTATAGCAGCCGCTACTCATGCCCGGGGAAAGAAAACCTCTGCGTCACTCATCTCTGCGGCTGGCGTATCCCTGCTTGGAACAGCTGCCGCAGTTCAAACCGTTAGGGCAGAAAAAGAGGCTCAGCGGAACGCTGCACGTGCTGGAGAGCAACGTACCGCTTTCAACAAGTTGGCGGGGGACCTTGGTGTTAGTACCGTCTCTTCCGGGGGGATCAAGAATGCGGCACTTGTGCAAAGGCTGAAAGATGTGGACCGGAAGCTAGACTGGGTGGCTTCTCAGCACAGGGGAGGAGGAAGTATTGGTGGGTATAGCGTCTCTGTTTCGAGCGAAGCACCAAACTTTAAGCTCGACTTGGAGGTACCGCCCTTTGTATACCTGCGCATGCAGGGTAGGAGTGCAGAGTTTTGGATCGATGTTGAAAACTGTACTGGTTTAGAGTTCTCTATTGCCACTCGTGCCGACTCCGAAGAAATTGATGCTAAGGCAGGACTCGTGGCATTCAGTGCCTACGATCAAGCAGGCATGAAAATCGACGTTCCACTGACCTCAAGTCGGTCTGACAAATTCGGATACTTTAGCTACTTAGCAGCGGGGCCAGAAGAAACCCTTAATGATATTTCCGTCCAATTCCCCGCTGGCGTTGGCGTTATACGTGCAGAGGTCCATTCATGGTCCGACGCACTTTACTTGAAGAACGAGATTCTCCTCGAAGCTACCGGAAGCAGGGGCGAGCGCAAGCTCTCCGATCTGCGGGTCGCCTCAATTCTTGATGAATTCTCTTTTCAGAGTTTCGACCATGAATGCAACTTGCTTTCTCTTGATCCGCAAAGATGGGAAAAGCAGATGGATGAATTCCGACCTGACATTTTCCTGTGTGAATCTGCATGGTCCGGTGCAGATAGCGACGCTCGACCATGGAAGGGGAGGGTTTACACTTCCGTAAACTTCCGCGGAGAAAACCGCAAAGAGCTTCTTCAGATATTGGAATACTGCAAGAAACGGAGGATCCCTACGGTCTTTTGGAACAAGGAAGACCCTTCCCATTATGAAGACCGAGTCCACGACTTTGTAGATACTGCGCTCAAGTTCGACCACATCTTTACCACTGACGCAAACTGTGTATCGAGGTATAAGGAAGAGTACGGACACCCTAGTGTGGACGTTCTTCCATTTGCAGTGCAACCAAAACTGTTTAATCCGAAGAAAATCGGGCCACGCTCTGAAGAAGTTGTATTTGCGGGGGGCTGGTACGACAACCATAAGAAGCGATCAGAAGACACGGTCACTATGTTTGAGGCCGTACTTGATTCTGGTATGTCGCTTAAGATCTATGATCGGTTTTATTTCTTTACCGACGACGAAACGCATGTTTTCCCCGAGAAATATCGAGAGCTGACTAAGCCAGCGGTGCCGGCTACCGAGATGCCTGCGGTCTATAAAGAGTCTCGAATCGGAATGACGCTCAACACAGAGACCCAGTCGCCGACTATGTTTGCGCGTAGGATTTTCGAGTTGATAGCCAGTGACACTTACGTGGTTTCTAATTACTCGCGAGGCGTTGCCAAAATGTTTCCAGGCACGGTCAGCTTCCTGGACAAAGATCCAGGTGTGCTGAAGCGTTTGACTGAGGAACAAATCGATGCTGCACGACGGGTCAACCTCCTGAACGTTCTCGAAAATCATACGTACCGGAACAGATTCCGGAAGATCGTTGAAACCGCAGGAATTGCGGTAGCGGAAACCTCGAAGGTCGCTTCGATCGCTGTAATTATTGACAGTGTTGAGGAGGCATCGACATCGTTCGAAGCCCTCCGCCGGATTGATGGCGCTGAAATCGCAGAAAGAACTTTGCTCGTGGGTGGAGATGTTTCGCCGATGGAGTACTCCGCGTGGTTGCGTGATTTCAACAGAGACGGTGTCCGGGTAGTTTGGTTGCGGCCGCTGCTTGACGGTGAAATAGATACTGCCGAAGTTTTGGGGCGTGCTAGCTCGCTCCTCCTTTTGACTGCAGCTGAACTGCAAGAGTCACAGCGTGATATCGTCCGCCGAATTGCCAGGTATGAACTACACACCCAATACTCCGAAATGCCTATGGTGCCTGAGCATGCGGGTCTGGAGCGATATACAGAGGTGACTGGAAGTTTTGATAACGAGGTTTACGTTCCGAGGGAGCGGGTGCTAGAAGTCCTCAGCGCGGCTGAGGGTGGTAATGATTTCGCTGCATACGTGGTGGAGGAGATCTAAATGAGTGCAAAAGTGTCAGTGATTGTCCCGGTATACAACCCAGGTCCAAAATTAAAAAGCAACCTTGCCTCATTGGATCGGTTGCTCGAAGAAGTTCCAAATTCAGAGATCATCTTTGTCGATGATTGCTCCACCGATGGTTCCTTTGAGGACCTTGGCAATTGGTGCGAAGACAGGGAAGCTGCCCGCTTAGTCAAGCTTGAATCAAACTCTGGATCTCCATCGCAGCCTCGGAATGTGGGCATTGAAAAGGCTCTGGGCGAGTATGTCTATTTTTTGGACGCTGATGACCGAATCCTTCCTTCCGGCATCAATGCATCCGTCGGGATTGCAGATCGCAGCGGAGCGGACTTTGTTCGCGCTCCGCTGATTCGAGACGACGGGCACGAACAAGTCGTCATGAACGAAATCAATGGGTGGGAAAGGCTCTCAGCCTCTGAGCGGAAGCAAGCAGTTGTTCGGTTTCAAAGCACGACTGCCCCAGCGCTGTATCGCACTGTGTTCCTCCGAGATAACAAATTGTTGTGGCCAACTGATCTGCATATGGCAGAGGACGCAATTTTTCTGTACCAGGCGTTGACCAAAGGCAAGGTTGAGTATTCGCCCGAGCCGGAGTTTGTATACCAAACTGCAGTCCAGGTAGGACAGCTTTCTAGCACGCAGAAATATGGCAATGCTGAGATGCAGAATCACATCCGGGCTTGGCGTAGGTCGAGCGAACTGCTTAGCGAAATAAATGTCGATTTCTTTAGACTGCGTGGGCAAGTGGCACTGCAGGCTGCGATCAGTAGCCTGATCCGGAACAACCGAGGAGGGGTTTCGGCTGAGGTCTACGCTGAGATGAGCCAGCTCCTCAATGAGTATCACGAAATCGTGAGCAACTATTCATACAACGCACGGTTCGCAGAGGTCAGAGATGCTCTTCTGGGAGGCGACATCGATCGCTTCAACCAAAGTATTAAGTTGCGGTTGTTGGTCGCTGGCTATGATCTCAAGTTTGTTACACCAGCCTTCGAGATCTTTGAACAGTTTTACCAGGTGAAAGTGGATGAATGGACTGGACACCACCACCATGACGAGGCGGAAAGTGAAAGGCTCTTGGCATGGGCGGACGTGATTTGGTGTGAATGGATGCTTGGTAATGCGGTTTGGTACTCGCAGCGAAAGCTTCCTCACCAGGCGCTCGTCGTTAGGATTCACCGCTTCGAAGTTAACCGCGACTATGGTTTCGACGTAGACGTCTCAAACGTGGATCGCTTCATCACTATCGCACCGTTGATCCTCGAGGATGTTCAGCGCAAGTTCGCCTTTCCTCGGGAAAAAATGCTTTTCATGCCGAACTATCTCGACCTAGAGGCCTACGAAACGGATGGACCGGCTAACCGACAGTTCGAACTTGCCATGGTGGGCGCGTTGCCAAAATTGAAAGGACTACATCGCGCGCTTGAATTGCTTGTTAATCTCAAACGCCGAGATGATCGGTATCACTTGACTGTCTATGGAAAAGCACCGGAGGAGGTCCCTTGGATTGCACGTGACCCAGAGGAGATGGCTTACTACCAGAGGTGCAAGGAATTTATTAAACAAAATGGCTTAGAAGAAGCAATTGAGTTTGGTGGTTGGGTAGATACGCATACTGCTCTCGCGAACATTGGATTTGTCCTCTCGATGAGCGATATAGAGGGGTCACATGTTGCGGCAACCGAAGGGTTTGCTGCGGGAGGGATCAGCGTATTTCACCCATGGAAGGGTGTTGAGTTCCTTTACCCAGAAATGTATGTATTCGATGAAATCCAGGCAATGGCAGATTTTATCTGGAGATGCCGTGAAGAAGAGGTTTTCGAATCTGAGCGAGTAGAAGGGGTCCGTGCTGTTCGACGACTTTACGGTCGACAGAATTTTGAATGCGATGTTCTTCGCAATTTACCTTCTCCGACACGGGTCTAGTGAACACGTATTATCACGGAGGTACTTCAGTACCTCCGTGATAATGAATCAATGACTAACGTGGGCAACGAAGTCGCGTAATTTATCTGCGCTCAGCGAATTGAACGAGTGGGCGTAGTGAAATGGGCTGCGACCCCACTTGTGGTCCGTAGCGGCCACAAAGTCAGACGGCTTGTAATCCAGTGAATGCGCGGTGGGGGAGGTTTTCTGAATGGTCGCGTAGAGCCGTTCGAGTTTCTGATTTTGCTTCTCAATAGTGCTCTGATCTGGAAGTTCAGTTCCGTCTTCAGAATGAGTTGCCCAATAAACTCGATTCACCAATATGATTTTATTGTTTATCTGAGCTGCAAAATTAGCCCAGCCGGACTCAAAAAGTTCGAAATATTGCTCAGAGTAGGGATCAACAGTTTCTCCACCCAATTTAATTGCAGTCTGTTGGAACTCGGGGCTGAGAGTATAGATACCGGAGTCGCATTTGTAGACAGGTAGCCGCTCGTCGATCAAATCTATCATGACAATGTTTCCAGGAGCGGAAGTCGCGAGTTTTGAATCTGTTTTTTCGAGATCGCCTTGTACCATCCGTCTTTGGAAATCACTAGGATTCTGCTTCAGATCGCTCTCAGCGTAAGGAATGGGAGGCGAGCTGATAGAGGCAAAACTCGATCTTGCTCGATAGCCTGCGAGGCTGAGCTTCTCGAACTCAAAAAGATCTCGCGAGACACAGCTTCCTTGGACGAATACATAGTCGGAAAAGGATTTGCCGTCGATCTGGAAACAGATTTCTGAGTCGGTATACCAGCGCTTTAGGAAGCACTTGACGTCTCTCCCTTTTGGCCAGCGTAGTTCATACTCGAAACGTTCGGTCTTACCAGTGCCCGGTAGATACTTAAAATAGAAACCACCATCGGATCTGTTGAATCCTTCTGGTTGAACGTCAGATTGATCGAAAGGAATGCCTAAGACCAAAAGCGATTTTGCTTCTAAAAGGTAACTTCCAGCGAGTCGCAGAACACCATCTTCACCTGTGGAAAGTGTAAATTCCACAGTCGAGTCAAGAGCGAAAGCAGGTCGAATAGCGTCCATCTCCCAACCTTTCAATACTTCAGTTCTTATGTGCCTCTTTAGAAGGTAGCAAAAGTGTCTTTGTTGATCTCAGGAAAAATACTTCCTCTTGATGGAGTGAACGATCCTGCGCGTTAGCGAATGACTTGACCCCAGGATGCGCTTAAAGGTTGTGCGGACTGACGGCTTTTTTACGAGAAAAGATGCTATTGGATAATGCACCAGCTTCTCCCCTGGACGGATGTACTTTAACCCTTCGGTCCCTTGGTAGTGGGTATGGCCGCTTAGTCGCGTCGTTATAAGTAGTTCAGCTCCATCATTTGGTATTCCGGATTCAGCAATCCACTCGATAAGTCTCTTTTGGTCTTGATACGACTGATCTCCTGGATTGGTGTGGATCAGGCATTTTGGAACATGCCCAGATTTACGAAAGCGATCCTGCAGATTTACTCTCTCTGCGTGTGCGTCCCGGAACTGGCTTAAACTCTTGCCGCTCAAAAGGTGTTTTTCGATAGCCGCAAGTTGTTCGGGTTTGTCTGACAGCCACTTCTCCACATCGACCTGAGGTACTTCTGCGCTGGCTCTTGACCCTGGAATGAGAGACGCGCACGCAATAGCTCCAAAGCCTCCAAGAGAAGTGCCGTAGAAGAGAATCTTGTCTTCTGGAATAGAATTGGCGCGAGCATAATCAGCGATAAATTGGGATATTAGCGAAATTACGTCGTATTTGTCGTGCAAAAACCAGGCTGCATCCAGCGACGGCGATATCGCAAGCGATGGATCGGCGATCGATATCACGGTGCTGTTGGAGAAATGGTTAGCCCAAGACCACCGTGCGAATGCTGGTCGCTTTCGCTCAGAACGGGCTTCATCGAGCGCAGATGGCATAAATACGAGAAGCGACTTAGGCTTTTCGCGCTCCGTGATTGCATAGTCAAGCCATAGATTAGAAGCGAGTCGACGTCTTCGGGTTACGAGAGAAGGAGGGATATAGGCTTTGAATGACACTATTGGTTCCGCGCACAACTAAGATTCAACGGTTTGTAAGCTCTTTACCGAGTTGACGGTGAAAGGCCTCGCGTCGGCTCCGAAGGGCATAAACTTCAACGAAGTGACCTCCGCGCTTTCGGGGATCTCGAACTCGATTTCGCTTGATCGTCTGCCTGGATAGCTAATGAGATATCTAAACATGCCAATATGCGGGGCTGGCGACGCAACAAGTCCTTGATACTGTTCCGGGTGCGCGAGTGCATGTTCCTGGTCTTTAAAACGGACTGAGACCAGAGTAGAAGTCGCGGTCATACCGTCGGGGAATGTGGCGTCAATTTGCAGACTGATGGAGCCTTTTAGGGTGCACGAAATCTCGTAGCCTTCCATTGGGATCGAGATATTGGTACCTAAGTCTGTGGCGGTTCGCTTCGTGATGTATCCATCAAGTGATGGGAACAATGCTGCCATGTCCCATTCTTCGGGGATGGGCATCAAGCGAGAAACTTCGGTCCTGACGGTGTCAAACGGGTTATTGCGCCCGACATCAGTGTCTTGACCTTCATGTCGGGTCCAGAAATAGGCACATTTTTGTGCATCTACAATAACTGGACCGACTCTGTCAGAGTGGTGGTGAGAACTTGCCGGTGGTGCTATGAAGTCTCCGGCTTTATTGCGGCCTTGAATTGAAGCGAGACCGATAGCGATATTTGGACGGTGTACATATCGCAGCGTTTCAAAATGTTGTCCATTGTAAATACCCGTGGCTCCAGCAGCTAGTGAAACCCGGAATCCTAAGAACTCTTCGGACACGTATCGGCTTGTTTGATCGAAATAGTCAGGCGACAGAAAGTCGTCATCATCCAATCTGTAAAGCGCGTATGGCCCAGAGCCGTTGGTAAGAGCATCAGCAACCGTATATGGGTGTGTCGCCCCGCTTTTATCTGAAATGTCAGACAGTACGATAAACGGGTAGGCAGCTGCTAGGTCTTGCAATCTAGCCTGGTACTTTTGGGGCAATTCGGGCGAGTACTGGATGATATGCCGGATTTTATGGTGCTCGGCAGCTTTGGAAATCAACGGCATGCTGATTTCTCCGAGAATCTTCATTCGGGGCGCTAGCCTCTCGTCAGAGAACAAGAATTTCCTGTACTCGTCGGGCGAATTGAATCGTCCGGCTTGTGAGGTTCGCCAAGCAGCGGAGTTGGGCTGAAATAGGCTAAACCTGGTTGCTCCTACAAAAACCATTACACACCTGCTTCCTGCCAAACGCCCTTCGTGTCAACCACGTGTTTACCTTCCAGAACACTAGCTGGGATCGCCTTAAACTCGCGGTGATCAACAAGAAGTACGACAACGTCGCCTGCCTGCAATCCTTTCTCCAATGATGTGAGGGCTACGTTCGGAAGTGCTGCTAACTGCGGCGGCAGCTTTGCTACATTGGGCTCCACCAGCAAAATTTCGCGGTCACTCTCGGTGGTTGCTATCTCGTGTGCGATAGCAACTGCAGGGGACTCACGCAGATCATCAATGTCAGGTTTGAAGGCAAGCCCGAGAAGCGTAATTCGTGAATCCTTGCCTGCGTTCCGTGCGGCGTCGCGTATCTTTTGGATTACCCAGGCGGGCTTGCCGTCATTAACTTCCCGGGACGTACGGATGAGCCGTGCGGCTTCCGGAGCCGAAGAAACGATAAACCAGGGATCGACTGCGATGCAGTGACCGCCGACACCGGGGCCGGGTTGGAGAATATTGACACGCGGGTGATGGTTGGCAAGCTCAATTAATTCCCAGACGTTGACATCCAGCTGGTCGCAGATGAGCGAGAGTTCGTTAGCGAAGGCGATGTTGACATCGCGGAACGAGTTCTCGGTGAGCTTAGCTAATTCAGCAGTGCGGTCATTTGTTTCGAGCAGTTCCCCTTGACAGAAGGTTGAGTAGATCTCTTTGGCACGACGGGTTGCTTCAGGCGTCATACCTCCAATGATGCGGTCGTTGGTACGCAATTCTTCCATTGCTTTGCCAGGAAGAATTCGCTCTGGGCAGTGTGCGAAGTGCACAATCGATTGAGCTTCATCCGTTTGGTTGCCTTCAATGCGCAGGTCGGGGCGCAGTTCCAGAATCCGGTTTGCCATTCGCTCAGTCGTACGGGGCGGAGACGTGGACTCGAGGATTACAACTTCACCACCTTGAAGTTGTGGTGCGATTGCTTCTGCCGCAGAGTAGATAAACCTCATATCGACATCGTGATTCTCCGTAAACGGTGTGGGGACGGCAACGATGTAGGCATCGGCTTGTGGCATTGTTGTTGAAGCCCGGAATCGTCCTGATTGTAGGGCATCGTGAAGTTCTTTCTCCAGGCCAGGCTCAACGATCATGACTTCACCACGATTAATTGCTTCGACCTTATCCGGTAAGACGTCGATGCCTGTTACTTCGAGGCCGCTGTTCGCCATAACTACAGCGGTAGGGAGTCCGATGTAGCCAAGGCCGACAAATGCAACGTGTTCTAACAACGGAACCGTCCTTTATAGTTGATTGATATCTCGTTTGAGGATAGCGGACGTGCTGTATTCAGCGAGCGGGGGTGCTAGTTCTCTCAAAGTGTTGGCCGTTGAGGAAACTAGCAAGATCTACTCCGTATCCCTGATCAATTGTCCTTTAGCGCGCTCGCAGTGGTGCGACCGATATGCCAATCTCTCGAGTTTGTGTCAAGGAAAGCCGCAAAAACATCGAGTTTCAGGTTGTTTCCAGTCCCCGAGGCAACAAACCCTGATTTGTAGTGCGCGTTATAGTTTTTCCCCGATGTGGGGAAAAGAGGTGTCTGCGAGAGTTCCCAGTTGATGCCGTCAGAAGATCGCATAAAGTGCACGCGGCCACGGACACCATTTCTGTCAAACTCAGTGTCAGCAACTAATCCATACCACTCGTCGCCGACTTTTTGGACGTCCACGTGCCACGGTTCGTAGACAGGGCCAAGCGGGTTCATGTTGCAAATGACCTTCTCGGACCAGCTTTCAGGTGTGGGGACGTCGAGATCAGACTCCCAATACACCAAGACATTTTCCTTCGCTCGTAGACCTTGAATAGCGTAGAACCTCCACTTATCTCCGACCCGTACCAAAGCCTGTGAGACAGCACCCTGGTTGAAAATGAGTTTCTTATCAGTCCAATGAACGCCATCTGAACTGGTCATTAAGTAGAACTCATTTGTTTGCTGGGGTGTAACTCGCCGCCAAGTGAGGTAAAGGCGGCCATCGTGGAAAGCCAGGTTTGTGTCGGAGTTATAACCAGCCTTATCTCCTGGAGCATCATCAAGGGGATTGGTTAAACCCTGGGGAACCTCCCAGTGGTCTCCATCATTTGATACGACAATGTTTGGATCTTCTTCAAAGTTGCTGTTCTTCGGGTACGGGGTAAACGCCATCCAATACTTGTAGCCGTTCCACCCGTCTTCAAAATAGAGAACTGAGGGATGAGTGCCCTGCCCAGACCCTTCGTGGGTTGGGATATTGAGCATTCGTGGCTCGGGTGCGGCCCACGCCGTCACCGGAAGCAACGGCTCTGGCTTCATCGGCGTTTGAGGTCTGGAAGTTACAGACGGGAGTTCTTCTGATGGGGAAGCGTTGGCGGATGGCGTTGTTGTATTCGGTGGCAGCGCGGTTTCTGGGGAGGGCTGCGCATCGCTGGTTATTGCACTATCGGTGGCCGATGGCGGAGGAGTGGGCGACGGCGGCCGTTTAGATGTGGGGGAACTGGAAGTGCCCGAAGAAGCGGAAGGAGCGCTTGAACCGCCGGTCACGAATAGGGTGAAAATTAGTCCCAGCGTGGTGAGCAGTGAGATTAATATGCCGACGACTCTTGGCGCTGCGTACGAAAATTCGTCAATAATTTTACGGGTATTCATTTTTCCTCTGTAAGAGTTGGTCTGGTCAGATTGGGCAGCGAATGCCGAAGACTTAAAAACAGCGCAGGTGTGCTCGCATCGTTCTTTTTCCTAGGTTGCGCGGCCGAGAGCGCGCAGCCGCCAGCCAGATCTTTGCCATTCAGCTACCTTGAGTACGTTGCGTCCGTCGATTAAGAGCTGCTTGTCGACGAACTTCGCAGCCCACTGGGGATCCATGTCCTTAAACTCTTGCCACTCGGTAGCGAGGATGACCAATTCTGCACCGGAGAGTGCGTCCTCAAGTGTGGTGGCGTAGTCGAGAGTGGGAAACACCTTCTTCGCGTTGTCCATGCCCTCAGGGTCGTATACACGCACGCTCGCACCCGCTAGCGAGAGCTGGCCTGCCACGGCGAGCGCCGGCGAATCGCGTACGTCATCGGAGTTTGGTTTGAACGCCGCACCGAGAACGGTGATGTTACGACCGATGAGACTGCCGAGCTCCACTCGTGCCAAATCGATTACGCGCTGTCGGCGGCGCATGTTGATGGCGTCAACCTCACGGAGGAAAGTCAGGGCCTGATCTGCACCCACCTCGCCGGCACGCGCCATGAAAGCGCGAATATCTTTCGGCAAACAACCACCACCGAAGCCGAGGCCAGCACCAAGAAACTTGCGACCGATGCGATCGTCGTAGCCAATCGCATCTGCCAGTTGTGTCACATCCGCACCGACGATTTCGCAGACCTCGCTCACCGCGTTGATAAACGAGATTTTCGTGGCCAAAAACGCGTTCGCCGACACCTTCACCAACTCCGCTGTCTGCAGGTCAGTGACGATAAACGGGGTGTTGTTCGCCAGCGGCGCTGCGTAGACCTCGCGGGCGATCTCCTCCGCGCAGGAGTTCTCGGCGCGGTGTCCCAGAACGATTCGGTCCGGCTCGATGGTGTCCTTAACGGCGTACCCCTCGCGCAGGAACTCTGGATTCCATGCGATCTCTACCTGCGCTTTGTTGCCATGCTTGGCGACGAGTTCATCTGCGCGTTTCTGCAGTGCGGCGGCGGTGCCGACCGGAACGGTTGACTTGCCTAAGATCAGATGCTTGCCCTCAAGTAGGGGAACCAGATCGTCGATAACAGCCTCAACATAACGCGTGTCGGCCGCGTATGACCCGCGCTGCTGTGGGGTGCCGACCCCGATGAAGTGCACGTTGGCGAAGTTAGTAGCCTCGCCATAATCCGTTGTGAAATCCAACCGGCCGGCGTTGATGTTGCGCTCCAGCACCTCCGGCAGACCCGGCTCGTAGAACGGCACTGTAGAGGTCTTCAATGCGTTGATCTTCTGCTCGTCCACGTCGACGCCGAGCACTTCATGGCCCAATTCTGCCATGCATGCTGCGTGGGTCGCTCCAAGATAACCAGTGCCGATCACTGTCAATCGCATAATTACAGATACATCCGATCTTCTAAATCTTAAACTTGAGATGCACCGGGGGAATCACCTTTTACTTAAGGCCGCCGGTGCTATCGGTGGGGAAACTCCGGGGATACCTCTTGCCTAGACGCATTGCAAAGCGCCTAGCATCAATCTATCAATCATTGATTGTTGGTGGGTCGCGGCTAATACATTCTGAGTGGTCGTAGTGACCACATCATAAACATCGGCTGACCAGATATATTCAAGGTCTGACTCAATCTCGGTAGGTTGAAAACGCTGGATTCCGTGATCGCCGAAGTTACTCCATAAGCCAGCTCTTAGGTTAGTGCCAAATTGAGCTCCAACTGTTGCATTGGCACCAGCGCCAACCATCAAGGTTCCTGATCCGGCTGCTCTCATGCCGGCCATTCCCGCAGTGACTACGACGACAGCCCGTCGCATTGCGAGCGGCACCTCATCTGGGCTCAGCCATCCAGGAAGGCTAACGCTAAGGTTGGGAATCTCCCTACATAAGTTCCGATACCGTGCTTCAAAATAGGTGCGTGCGGGCCCGTCACCGTAGGCTAAAATACGCCACTTTAGATCTGGCTCACGATTGGCAAGAAAGCGGGCTACTCGTTCAACCGCGTCGATTTGCGGAATCTTATCTGTTGAAAGGCGCGAGGCGGTGAGGATGATCGCCTCCCCGTCAGCAGTTTTTTCCTTCAGGCTAAGAGGGCGTTGCGTAAAAAGTCTATCCGGCGCGGCATTCGGAAGACAGGTAACTTTCCATGGGTCTACTCTTCCGTAACGCTGGACGAAGTGGACCAGGGATGGGCTAGCTGCCAGGAATGCGTCCACTTCGGATTGCCATTCGAACATACGGTCGTGGTAAGCGCCATGAACCATTACTACATGTTCTGTCGGCTTTTTGCGACTTAGTCTTAAACCTAACTCACGGCCTGCAGGCGCATGAGAGAAGATTAGGTCGAAATCTACGTCTTCAAGGATTTGATTTGTGTGTTCTTTTGTTTTGTTCCAGGTAATTGGATAAAAGTACGCCCCTGTTGCTTCTACTCTTTGCTGGAAAAGTTCACCTTCACCTACGAAGGTCACTTCATTTCCGTTAGCGATGAGTGCTTTGGCGGCCTCAACGGTCCACTCATGAACACCACCCCAGTCGGCGACTGTCCTAACGGGCATTAGAATTTTACGTGGCATCGGATACCAGAGCCTCCTGGAACTGAGTTGGCGACAAGAATTGAATATCAAAACCCGCTGTTCTTGCAATCAAACAGGTCAGAGCGACTTCTTGGGGTACTTCGTCAGGCGATTCGATAACAATCTTGCGTGCCTTTAGGTCTCCAGATAATAAAAGTCCGACTGCCGCTAAATAGTTCTGACGTGACGTAATGGTTCCCGCCAACCCGGTGAGGTTTGCGGAGACAATCAATCTGTCGAGGTTGAATAATCGGCCTGACCAACTGGCGGAGTCAAGGACTGTGACTAGGACTCGACGGGGCCCGAGGCTGGGCTGCAGTACCCTCGCATTTAAATCGTCTGTTAAAAACAGTTCTGTTTGCGCGAGAGGTGGCGTTGGCGGGGTTTCGGCAGTTTCGAAAACTGGTGCACCCGGTTGAAGGTTAGCCAGAATGGAACTCGATAATACCGGCGATACCTTGGGCCCTAATATACGGCAGCCGTGAGTCTGCTTTCTGAAACTGATAATTGACGCCAGCGCTAGAGCCGCATCCGGTACTTGACTAAGAACGTAATCCAGTATTAGTTGGCTACCGGGGAGGGTTAGATTTCCATTCAAATCCGTCAGCTCTAAGACACTTTGGCCGGTGTTGAGCTGTTTATGGCCAAGTCTGAAAGTTCTCACTCTACTACCTCGGTTGATTCCTCGTACGTCGCGGATAGAGAATCATTGAACCGTTCAACCGCGATTTCGATGGATGGTCGGTCATCGATAAAGAAGGGGGCTTCAAGCATAGCTTGGGAGATGCCACTGTTAGTAGGCTTTAGAGAGTCTTTAGACACGGTGGCGAGGAGTAAAAATCGCGAACTTCGCCCTTCCTGTCCCGCTACCAAAAGCTTTTTGGCGCTTACAAGGCGCGCGTCCTTCTGAAGGAACGATCCGACTTCTTGATACTGTTGCGCGGATAGTCTGTGGATTTGGAGTACCGCGTCCGGGTGTGCCTTTTTCATCGTAAGAATCCTTAACGCGATGAACGCCTCACATCTTGAAATGAACTTCGTATCCAGGAATTCATCCGATGGAATCATGGTTTTCTGGTATTCTGTGTCCTCCCGCTTTTCTGGCTCGATGGAGTACTTGAGCAATCCACGTTTCCTAAGACTTGCAAGCTGCCTGAGTGAAACATCTTCTATGAACCCGGATTCGACGACGGGAGAATCGTTTACTGCATTTCGCTCCACTACCAAGTCGGTTACTTGCGACGGCAAATCGGCAGCAATTGAAAGAGAAATGGAATTTCCATCAAGCCTTAGGTTTCTCTTTACGAGATGATCCGGCAAATAGCCACCATACTTCTTGAACAGGTTATCTCCGGACATTCCCTGAGGCCATTTGAGGTTCTTCCCACCCTCAGCCAACAGATCCAACCCATTCTGATTCGCTAGGAAACGAGAGCGGATAAGCGATAATGTGTGGCCAGCTTTCTGATTGGAAGAGTCCTTTCCTGTGATCTGGTGTGTGTGAACTCTGCGGAGGTACATAAATTCTCCGACGTGTTTCCAGCGAACACCTGCGTTGAGCAGCCTTGTTGCTAATTCGTGGTCAACGGATGCGGTAAGTCTTTCATCGTATTTGAAATCACGGAGCAGCTTTGTTGGGACCGTCCATGTACTGTGTCCGGGCGCAGCGCCAGAGTCGGCGAGCATTTCGTGCGAAAAACTCTCTTTTGTTACAAATGCACGCAATTCCCCGGTCGTGTCGTGGAAGTTTATCCACCCGCCGTAAGAAGCATCGCTTTCAGCCGTGATTCCGTTGAGCCCCGATGCCAAGCGGTGGGGGAGCATTAGATCGTCATCATCGTGAACAGCAGTATAACGGCAGGTCGAAGCGCGAGCAGCGGTATTCCTTGCATGGGCGACGCCCTTGCTGTGGTCAAGCTGTATTAATTTGAACCTGTCGTCAGCTAGCTGCTCGACGACTGTCTTCACTATATCTGCATCGTAGGATCCATCATCAACAATGATTACCTCGTAGTCCCTAAAGGATTGAATTTGGATCGAATGGAGGCATTCAAGTAGTAGGTCGCCGCGGTCTTTAGTTGCGACTGCCACAGTAATTAGTGGAGGGCGAGCCTCTGGTTTGACGGTCCAATCGATGAGGTTTCGGAATATACTTTTGTCGGAATCAACGAGGCTTTGGAGACTCGGGGTCTCATTGTCGTACTCGACAAGTTGTGCACTAACTTCTGAGTTTTTGCACCAGCCAATGACAGTCCTAGACTCGTGAATGCTGCCGCCTAAGCGCAGGTGACGCTCTGTGAGGTCTAGCCCCAATGTGTGGCTATAGGCGCTGCGCTCGTCGTACCCGCGGAGCTCCAGGAAGAGCTTTTTTGCCATCGTGTATGCGACCGGCCTTGATCTTGCTATAGCAAGGTGCGTGTAGTCGCAGATATTATCCCAGCCCGCATATTCTGAGAACTCGAAAACGGGGATAGTCAATAGGTCGAGTTCTGGATTTGCTATTGATATGGGGGCCGATGCTTCAAGGATAGCTGGAATCTCCAAAATTAAGAGAGTGTCCTCGCAAGCAGCTTCAGCCGCGACATTCAATGCTTGAGCATCGTTTTTTATTCGTTGGTCGAGGACAATGCGAAAGCCATCGAGATCTAAGGACGCCGCGGTCTCCTCGGTAGCGCGTGCATCTGGCAGGTCGGTGATCGGCAGGGGGAGCAAAACCTCCACGACACCCGGTATGTCTAACAACGCAGAAACAACCTGGTTCGCCTCACTTGGGTCATTTGGCAGCGATCTCAGGATGGCAGATGTGCTCATTGAAGTTATCCTTTGAAAACGAAGGGGAGTTTTTCTTTCCAGCTCAGACCTTTGACGACTAAGCTATCGCGAATAGAACTTTGCAGGTCAAGAGCCTCGTCCCGTGCCGCCCAAGGATAAATAGCTATTGTTACGGATCTTGCCGGCTCAGAAAGCTTTATTCGTTCGACCGTTATTACTGGTGCTTCGGGGATTGGTCTGGCGAAGTAGCGGAACGGCCTGTTGTCTAGTGCGGTAACTGGAGCTCCAACGCTAGAATCAGGCAATCTTGTGCCATGGTGGTCAAAAAACTCCAGCGTTGCTAAATAATCCATGTTGACGAGTTTGAACGCCTCGATAAAAGCTGAGGAAAACTCTAACTCGCCAATATCAAGCGGGAATGAAAGCGATATTCTTGCAGGTTCGGTTCCCATCTACTTTCCCTCACGTTTTAACCACAAATTTACCGTTAATCGTAGCAATCTTCGAATGTGTGGTGGCCATTGCCCTTAAGAACTGTTTTGAACTATCCCAGGTTTTTCTCCGTTTGAGTAGATGGAGAATTCCTGAGACAGTTCAAACTAACAATCGCCTTGTGAATCAAGGAATCGTTGCAAGCTATTTGACAGGGTGGTCCAAAGGGGATGGATATCGTCGAACGCCTTATCCAGAATCGTGACTGCCTCGACCGGCTCTCGTAATGCTTCAGGGGCCGAAACGTTTGGAACTTGCCTTTTTTCATCGTGTCGCCAACGAATTCGAATCGCATCGAAGTGACCAGCAAATACGTTCTTACTAGGCTCGTGTGAATCATCTAGGTTGGCAATGCGGTGAACTAGTAGCTGAGCGTTGTCGGGAAGCAGAGCTGGTGAATATATGTACTTGCTTGCGAGCCATGCCCCTCGTTTCTCACCTAAAGAAAAGTCTTCGTGAACTCGTTGCCCTTCGAACCTTCTCGATCGATTGGGATATTGCCGGATGGGCTGTCGATTGAAGAAAAGAGCCTTACTTGCCGAACTGCAAAGCTCGTCCGGAAGCGTCGTCCCAGAAGAGGACACTGGTAACTCGTCAATGTCGATAATGCAGACGGTCTTCGATGAGCTAGCAAATGCACGTCTGCAGTGTTCCCATGAAATATGCTGTCCGAAATCAGAATCCCAGACGCTATTCGGTCCCCCAGGGACGCCGTAGGGGGTGTCCCACTTGACGACCATGTGGCTCTTTAGCCCAGGGATTCGGGCGAGCACCTGATCCACCCGTTCGGCAGAATACAGTTCGCTGCAATTGTCATAAATAACAATGGAATCAATACCATTAATCTGGACGTTGAATAAAGCCCAATAGGCGATCCATTCCAACCGGTTATCTTGCTGTTGGGTCACGAGCAGATTAGCCTCGTGAAATTCCAGAGGAGGCGTCTCAACATCAATGGTCCATTGGCCGAGCGGACCATCAATTTCTAAGAGCCCATTTTCATCATCAGTAGAGAAAGAAGCCCGGGACATCCTGTCAAAATTCTCGAAGTGAACCTCATTGCTAACATCCTGCCAGTTCCAATTAAAGGTGCAGGCACGCAACTCTTTTTCAAGATTTGAGAAAGGCGGTCCGATTAACCAGACACGTCCGTCGCTTATGAATACATCCGAAAACAGCGTGTCAAAGTCGAATCGGTCTAGGTAGTTTTCTTGGCGGTCGGCCGGTTCGCGTGGTGGTACGCGTTTAAAGTTTCCGTTCGCTGGCAGTTTGATCCTTTTCGGGGAATATAGCATGAATTAAGTATGCCACTGAATGCTTTGTTGAGTCTGATGAACTCTGATTTAGAAGGTAGTTTCTATTAAGGTGTGATTAACGTTGGGGCGGACTTTTGAGCAGTTTTTCTTTCTTGTTAGTCGATGCGGAGATAGTAATACGTCCCTGGATTTACTGTATGCGGAATTCTACTGACCACACTGCTGCGGTCCCGGCTGCCACGGATGGCAACGCGTTTTCGTTGAAGACGGTCGTTGTTCCTGCTGCTGGTATGGGTACGCGTTTTTGCCGGCGACGAAGACTGTGCCGAAAGAGTTGTTGCCGGTGGTGGATACTCCGGGCATTGAGTTGATTGCCCAGGAGGCTGCGGCCTGTGGCGCGCAGCGTTTGGCGGTGGTGGTGGCGCCGAACAAGGAAGAGATCATGCGTCACTTCGGTGATTTTGCGGAGTTGCAAGATCTCATGGTGGCTCGTGGCAAGCATGAGCAGGCTGACAAGGTTGCTCGTGCAGGTGAGTTGATTCAGGCTGTTGCGGTTGAGCAGGATCAGCCACTTGGCCTGGGGCATGCTGTGGGGTGTGCGGAGCAGGCGCTTGACGACGATGAGGATGCCGTGGCTGTCATGCTGCCGGATGATCTTGTGCTGCCGATGGGGGTGATGGACAAGATGGTTGAGGTGCGCAAGCGCCTTGGCGGTTCGGTGTTGTGTGCGTTTAACGTCTCGCGTGAAGAGGTGTTTAACTACGGTGTGTTCGACGTTGAGGATGCTGGGGAGTCCTTTGACGGCATCGAGGTGTTGAAGGTGCGTGGCATGGTGGAAAAGCCTGCTGTGGAAGAAGCGCCGTCGACACTTGTAGCTACTGGTCGTTATTTGTTGGATCGTGGCATTTTTGATGCGTTGCGTCGTATTACCCCAGGCAAGGGTGGTGAGCTGCAACTTACCGATGCCATTGAGTTGATGATCTCTGAAGGCCATCCGGTGCATGTGGTGGTGCATGAGGGCAAGCGTCATGATTTGGGTAATCCTGGCGGGTATATTCCGGCGAATGTGGACTTTGGTCTGCATGATGAGAAATATGGGCCTGCGTTGTATCCGGTGTTGAAGAAGATCATTACCGAATATGAAGCAGAACACCCGAATAGTCAGCTGTGTCTAGGAACTATGCTAGGTAACGAATAATTTGTCTTTAAATGCTCAAGGAGTTTTTATGCAGGCAGTTGTCACTGGCGGTGCTGGTTTTATCGGTTCTCATCTCGTTGACTTGTTGGTGGGGGAAGGGCACCAGGTCACGGTGATCGATAATTTAAGCTCGGGGCGCACCGAGAATATCGCTTGCCACCTTGAATCAGGCACCGTCGAGTTACTTGAACAAGACATCCGCGATGCCGATTTTGAAGCGATCTTCCGTCGTGTGGAACCGGAGGTGGTTTTTCATCTGGCAGCCCAAATCGATGTGCGCCGTTCGGTTGAAGATCCGCTCCTTGATGCGGAGATGAACATCACCGCAACGATCCGTCTTGCGGAAGCGGCGCGGCGAACAGATGTGCGTCGAGTGGTGCACACGTCTTCGGGTGGCTCTATCTACGGTGAGCCGGAGCAATTACCTGCTACGGAGGAGCTGCACGTTGACCCGAAGTCGCCGTACGCGGCATCGAAGGTCGCCGGTGAGCTGTATTTGAACGTGTACCGCCAGCTTTACGGTCTGGAAACGAGCTTCATCGCTCCCGCTAACGTCTACGGACCGCGGCAGAACCCGTTCGGAGAGGCCGGCGTGGTTGCGATCTTCTCACGCAACCTGCTGGACGGAAACCCGACCTGTGTGTTCGGTGGAGGCACGAACACCCGTGACTACGTGTACGTAGGGGATGTGGCGCGCGCCTTCTACCTTGCATCGGCGGAAGCCGGTGACGGTGAACGCTTCAACATCGGCACGGGGGTGGAGACCACTGACCGGGCGCTCCATACTGCGGTGGCGAAGGCTGTCGGCGCCCCGGATGAGCCAAACGATGAGCCAGCCCGTCTGGGCGATGTCGCTCGTTCGTCTCTGAGCTACGAGAAGGCACAGCGAGTACTTGGTTGGACACCGCAGGTGTCACTGGACGAGGGCGTGGTACGCACAGTGGAGTATTTCCGCAGCGAGCCAGGTCGCAAATAACTCCGCTAACATCAGCCTAAACTGGCACCATGTGTTAGCTATTATCTGACGAGGTTCTGTCCGCGGTCCCCCCGCGTGCGGCGGTTGATGCGTTGAGGGCGGTGCTGAGAGGCGGGTTCGATCCCGCCACCGACCCGCACCGACAGAAGGTCCCGCTGCCACACGGGGAGATGCACCTGCTGCCGTCGGCGCTTGATGGCGTGGTCGGGTGAAGGTGCTGGGGATTCAGCCGGCGGGCTCGACTGCCGATGTGCCGCTGGTCCAGGGATCGTACCTGCTCATGGGAGGGCAGACGCTCACCCCGAAGGCCGTGATGGATGCCCTGGTGCTGACGGAGATCCGGCACGCCGGCGGTTGCGGTGGTGGGCACCCGCGTGCACGGTGGTGGACGTGCTTGAGGGGGTGCGGGAGGTTTTGGTGGCGTTTGTGTCGAGAAGCAAGCCGGCGGATCTGCCGCACACATGGGTTGTGTCGGGCAGTGCCGAGGCCGATGAGGTGTTGGGGCGAGCGGGGTTGGTTGTGGTGGCGACTTCTGTGGGAAACCTGTGGTCGTCGATAGGCAGTTGCGAGCTGATGCGACCGTGCTTGCTGTGGGGGCGCACACGGTGGATACGCGGAAGTTGCATGAGGATGTGCTGCGGGGCGCGCAGGTGATCGTGGAGGACGTTGAGGCTGCGCGGTGGGAGGTCGGCGATGTGGTGATCGCGATGGAGAAGGGGGCGCTTGCGTGGGAGGTTGTGGCAACGATGGCTGAGGTTGTGCGCGGGGATGTGGCGCTGGATCCGGCGCGGCGGGTGGTGTTCTAGACCGTGGGGATACCGTGGGAGGAACTGGCGGTGGCGCGAGGGCCTGCATCCCGAACTCTAAGTGAACTCGGTCGCGTCTGGCGCGTTCTAGAATCCATGTATCACTCCGAAGAGGAAGGACATCGCGATGACGCGGGCCAAAAAGATTGTGACAGCAGAGGATGCCAAGAAAAAACTTGGGATTACTTCGTTTCGGGAGCTCTCCGGAGAAAAGGTAATTGAGCTCCTGAACAACATGGGAGGTATGGATACCGAAACGAGAAAACTCGTTATCGCGCAGTTCCCGAGCTTTAAGGAATTTGGAAATCGAGCGATTGATGCGCTGGACGGCGCGCAGAACAAAGTTCAAGAGGCGGATTCAGCTGAGGCACATCAGGTGCATCGGGGATGGATTGAAGTGCGGGGAATCCTCAAAGAAGAGCTCAAACGCGATGGGCTGAGCGAATCCATGCGCAAGTTCATCCTGGAGAAGCTGATTGAGACAGCGGACCGGCAGGAGAATGTCCTCCAGAAGAGCCGGATCACCAGAAAAGAAATTTTGGAATGGGCCAAGATAGCAGTCGGTGGGGTAGTCACCGTTGGGGCTGTGGTCACAGCGGCGGTGCTGAAGGAACGGGGTTAAGCAACAAAATGTCCGCATCGGGTTAAGCGACAAAATGTGTGTCCGGAATCGTTGATTTTCATGCTCTGAACTCCGCGTTTGCGGAAAATATATGCTCCAAAAGCATATATTGGCCCTCTCTTGCGAAAATCCCCGGTGTGGCTGCCATGGTGTGCTACGGAGCGGTGGTTCGGTTGCCCAATGCCAAAGAACCGACCACGCTGCCATTGTGGCGGC
>OJKZ01000064.1_pt1 | contig 63054 bp, 61 predicted proteins | sample 1596791 | NCBI WGS metagenome assembly OJKZ01 (sample SAMEA3904677, study PRJEB24821) | metagenome | biome: Builtin; feature: hospital; material: surface | place: USA | collected 2013-06-04 | reverse complement strand
CAGCGCCAGCGCCTCCGTCAGCGTGGACTTACCAGCATCCGGATGGGCGATAACGGCAAACGTGCGGCGGCGCGAGGCCTCAGAAACGACAGAACTCATGCGGCATAGTCTAGTGGTTTCGCGCTACCACTCCACATTGAGGCGGCGCCCCAAATCATCAAAGACGCGGCGAGCCACCGACAGCTTCTTCGCAATGGGGCGCTGGAGACCAGGTTTGCGCTTGTCGTTGTAGTATTCGCCGGATTCAAAGTGGATTCCCTCGGTGCCCGTCAAAAAGTAGGCGAGGTTTTCGCCGCCGTCGGCAGGCTTGCCAAAGGTCTTGCCAATCAGCCCGGAATACATCTTGGACATCATGCCGGTTGAAGACTTGGAAAAGTCAGTGGCAAGCACGCCAGGGTGGAAAGACACCGCGTTAATCCCGTGGGCATCGATATAGCGGGTGAGCAGGATATCGCCCAGCTTGGCGTTGCCGTAGGCGCGCTCGGGGCTGAAGTGCTCCAGCGTAGTGGGATCACTGAGGTCGAATTTAGACATAAGGAAATTGGCTAGGGAAGCCGTTTGCACCACGTTCGCGTTATCCGCGCGCAGCTTGTCCTGTAGCAGCGAGGTCAACAGGAAGGGCGCGACCACGTTGACCTGCCAGGTGCGCTCAAATCCATCGGCGGTGGTGGACGGGCCATCAAAAATGCCGCCGGCATTATTGCCCAGGGCGTGGATGTGCTCTAAGCCTTCCAAATCCTGTGCCAAGCGGCGTACCTGGCCCAGGGATTCGAAGTCCGCTAGGAAATACCGGCCTTCGACTTCCTCGGCCACCGCGCGGGTCTTTTCCGGATTGCGGCCGATGATAACCAGGTTGTCTTGCGGCCGGGTGTGGTGCAACTGACGAGCTGCCGCGGCCCCTAATCCGCCGGATGCGCCGGTAATCACAATGGTCTTGGCAGTGCTATTTGGCGAAGTCATAGCACCAATCCTAACCGCCCACCGAGGGCAGCGCCGGCCAGCAGTTTCCCTGCGCCTTAAGCAGGTCTATACTTCCGCTGGTGAAACAATTGCTTTCCATACGGCAGTGGGGCCCGGCGCGATTGACCGCGGCTGGCTTCCTCGTGCTGATTCTGGTGGGAACGGTTTTGCTCATGCTGCCGTTCGCCGAGGCCGGCACCGCCCGCGCTTCCTTCCTGTCTGCCTTGTTTACTGCTACGTCTGCGGTCTCGCTTACCGGCCTTATCGTGGTGGATACCGGCAGCTTCTGGAGCCCGGCCGGCCAGGTCGTCATCTTGGTGCTGATCCAACTGGGCGGCCTGGGCATCATGTCGCTTGCCTCGCTATCTGGTCTGCTATTTACCGGCCGGATTAGCTTTAAGGCGCGCAAAACCGGTGCCTATGAGGGGCGCCCCATTGCCCCCGGTGGAATCCGCAAGACGCTGATTTTTACCTTCGCATTTACCGCGGTAGCTGAGATCATCATCGCCATCATTGTGGCCGCACGATTGATGATTGGCTATGGGCACTCCTTTCCGCGCGCGGTGTGGGAGGGCATCTTCCATGCGGTATCTGCGTTTAACAATGCCGGCTTTAGCACCAATAGCGATAACCTAGTGCCCTTTGTTTCTGATGCCTGGATTTTGCTGCCCTTGGCCGCCGCGCTGATCGGTGGCGGATTGGGCTTTCCGGTGTGGGCGGAGTTGGCGCGGTTGGTACGCCGCGATCGCCATGTGGTCCACCGCATTTCCATTACCGCCCGCATGACCCTAACGGCCACAATGGTGCTCCTGCTCGCCGGTGGCGTCTTCTTCGCGTGCATGGAGTGGACCGGGGTTTTGTCCTCGATGTCGCTGGGGGATAAGCTGCTCAACTCTTTCTTTGCCGGCGCTTCTCCGCGCACGGCAGGGTTTAATGCCATCGATTATGGCCAGGCACATCCCATTACGCTGATGGGCACCGATATTTTGATGTTCATCGGTGGTGGCTCGGCCGGTACCGCCGGCGGTATTAAAGTCACCACCGCCTGCGTGCTCTTGGCTGCCATGGCCGCGGAGTTTTCGGGCCGGGAAACCACCACCATCGGGCACCGCAGCCTTCCGCGATCGGTGACCCGCCAGGCCCTAGCCCTGAGCTTTGCCGGGGTTCTGGTGGTCACGCTGGGCGTGGCGGCGCTGCGCTTTTTTGATCCGGAGTTTAGCGGTGATCAAGTGTCCTTTGAAGTGCTCTCCGCATTCGCTACGGTGGGCTTGTCCACCGGAATTACCGCAAGCCTGTCTGCGCCTTCGCAGATTGTGCTATGCCTCATCATGTACTTGGGTCGCATTGGCCCAACCACCTTGGTAGCAGCGCTGGCGGCGAAATCCGTCAGCCGGCGCTATAGCTTCCCCGAAGAAAGGCCGTTCCTTGGCTAATATTCTCAAGGCGCTGGGACGCTCCCGCGCCGGCATCGATATTCCACCCGTCGTCGTTATTGGTCTGGGGCGCTTTGGCTCCTCGCTTGCGCATGAGCTGATGGCCAATGGCGTCGAGGTCCTCGGCATCGACTCCAGTGAAAAGCGCGTGCGCGAAGAAGCTCCCTACCTCACCGAGACCATTGCGGCAGATACCACCGACCCAGAGGCCTTGCGCCAGCTGGGCGTGGAGGAGGTCGAGCGCGTCATCGTCGCCATCGGCTCCCATTTGGAAGATTCCATCCTCACCGCATCCAATCTGGTGGAGTTGGGGGTCAAAGACATCTGGGCCAAGGCTGATTCGGAGGCACACGCGCGTATTCTCAGCCAGATTGGTACCCACCATGTCATCCGGCCAGAGCGTGATACTGGCCGCCGCGTGGCTTACCTGTTGGGCGGGCGTTTCCGTGATTTTGCGGAGATTGCCACTGATTATGGCGTGACCCAGATGGCCGTTCCTAGTTCATTGGTGGGCCGGCCGCTCGACCTTTCTGCCATCTGGCGCACGCACCGCGTGCAATTGGTTTCCGTGCGCCGCGCGGAAGGGGAGTGGGCCCCGCTTGCCGACGCCACCGAGCTCACCCCCACCGATTTCATCGTCGCCGCCGGCAGCCCCCAGGCCCTAGAAAAATTTTCCCAGTGCTAGCGCGAGTGGATCTGGTTCTGGGCCTTGCCTAGCCCGTCCGTCACGATGAGGCGAGCGGCCTCGGCCGCGGTGGCGATGGCGTCATCAAAGCCGGCGCCCGCATCCACGGGGCCCAATACGTAATCCGGAATGGACGATCCCTTGGGTGGTCGGGCAATACCAATGCGCACACGCAGATAGTCGCGGGTACCCAAGCGCTCGGTGAGCGACTTGAGGCCGTTGTGCCCGTTTTCATTTCCGCCCTGCTTGATCCGGATCTTATTGGCCGGAAGATCCAGCTCATCGTGGAGAACAATGACGTGATCTGCGGCGATGCCAAGTTGTTGTGCCAGTGGCGCTACTGGATCGCCAGAAAGGTTCATAAACGTGCCCGAACGCACGGCAAGTACTTTCTGTCCCGCCCAGCTAAGCGGCGCGACCTGCACATCCATCCCACGAACCGGCTCAAGCACGTCACCGCCTGCGGCTAACAGATCATCGATGGCCATATAGCCCACATTGTGGCGGGTAGCGGCATACTTCGCGCCGGGATTGCCCAAGCCCACAATAAGCCACTCCGCCTCTAGCTCGTCCGGATTGAGGCCTGGTGTGGGTTTATTCTTCGAGCCAAAGAACCGCGCGAAAAAATTTCCTAAAGGTGCCACTGCACTAGCTTCCTCTCTCAGTAAGGTGGGGTGCTATGAGTCAGGTTATAAGCTCCCTTTCCCGTAGCGTAATCCCCGCGCCCATGGCCGGCGGTCCCACCACCCCGGAACTAGTGCGCGCCGCCCATGCCGCCGGCTCTTTTGGCACCTTAGGTGTGGGCTCTGCCAGCATAGACGCTGCCCGCACACAGATTGACCAGTGTGGTGGCATTCCTTTTGGAGTAAATCTCTTTTGCCCACAACAGCCGCTATCCAGGGCGCAACGTGCCGCCGCAAGCGAGCTGGCGCAAGCAGAAAACCAGCCACTGCCTGATCCCGATTACTCCTTTGGCTTCGAAGAGAAGCTGGATCTAGCGCTGCGCGGTGGCGCCCGCGTGGTGTGGTCCATGTTTGGAACCTTTACACCCGAACAGACAGAGCGAATCCACGCCGCGGGCGCAGAGGCTTGGACCACCGTCACCACTTCTGCGGAGGCAACCGCGGCCGCACGTCGGGGCGTCGATGTGCTCTGCGTCCAAGGCCCGGCCGCCGGCGGCCATCGCGGAACCTGGGACTTAGCCGCGACTCCCGATTCCCGGGACTTGGAAGAGCTAGTGTCCGACGTGCATACCGCAGCCCCCGATCTTCCTCTCATCGCTGCTGGCGGCCTGCGCACCGCAGACGATATAGCCACTGCTATGTCCTGGGACGGCGTCGGCGCATGTTCCTGCGGTTCCGCATTCTTGCTCACCGAAGAGGCGGGAACGAGTGACTACAACCGGCAGCTACTGCGCCGTGGTGGGCAGACCGTGTCGACCCGTGCTTTCTCGGGCCGCTTTGCCCGTGGACTAGAAACTCAGTACACCCGCAGCCACCCCAACCTTCCACCGGTTTATCCGCTCTTGAACCCTGTGCTTAAGGAACGCCGTGCGCAGCACGATAATGCCGTAGCCTACTGCCTCGTAGGTACCGACGTGGCAAAAATTAACGGGGGTACTGTGGCCAACATCCTGAACGATCTATGCCAAAACCCACACTAGTAAGCGCTAATATTTATGTTTGAAGATTTAATGCCACCCCCGTGACAGAAAAGGAATGAATTACGTGACTGCGAACGCACATGTTGGCCATGATGATTGGAACGAGCGCCTCGAGCTGGCGCAGCAGATGATTCCGCTCATCCACCAGCTGCACCGCAACAATAACGTTGTCACCACCATCTTCGGCCGCCCACTGGTGGGCCAGACCGATATCGACATCATCAAGTCTCACCGCTACGGCCGCCGCATTGCGCAGCGCCACCTGTCCACGGCGGAGACCCTGCCTATCCTGGTGGAATTGGCAGACATGAACCTGGGCGCCGCAAGCGTCGACCTCGGCCGCTTGGTCCTCGGGTGGGAGGAATCCAACGAGGAAAACCTCCGCATGTACTTGGAAGGCGAGCTGTGCCAGATCGTCGGTGCTGGCGTTGACCTAGAGACCACCGACGTCGTCCTCTACGGCTTCGGCCGCATCGGCCGCCTGTTGGCCCGCCTGCTCGTCGCCCGCGAGGCAGCTTACGGTGGCGTTCGCCTGCGCGGCATCGTCCTGCGCAAGAAGGGCGACGGTGACATTCTCAAGCGCGCTTCCTTGCTGCGCCGCGATTCCGTCCACGGTGCTTTCAACGGCACCATCTCAGTGGACGAGGAAAATGAGGTCATCTGGGCTAACGGCACCAAGATCCAGATGATCTACGCCAATGATCCCGCCGAGATCGACTACACCTCCTATGGCATCAATGACGCCATCTTGGTGGACAACACCGGCGCATGGCGCGACCGCGAGGGCCTGTCTCAGCACCTTAAGGCCAAGGGCATCTCCCGCGTGCTGCTGACCGCACCGGGCAAGGGCGATATCAAGAACATCGTCTACGGCATCAATAACGACAACATCAGCGATGAGGATCAGATCCTCTCCGCTGCATCCTGCACCACCAACGGCATTACCCCGGTTCTTAAGGTCATCAATGACCGCTACGGTGTAACCCACGGTCACGTGGAGACCGCGCACTCGTTCACCAATGACCAGAACCTCATCGATAACTACCACAAGGGCGATCGCCGCGGCCGCGCCGCAGGCCTGAACATGGTGCTTACCGCTACCGGCGCAGCCAAGGCTGTGGCTAAGGCCCTGCCGGAATTTGAAGGCAAGCTCACCGGCAATGCCATTCGCGTTCCTACCCCGGACGTGTCCATGGCCGTGCTCAACCTCGAGCTGTCGAAGGAAGTAGAGCGCGATGAGGTCAACGACTTCCTCCGCAACGTTTCCCTGCACTCCGACCTGCGCCAGCAGATTTCCTACATTGCCTCCCCAGAGGTTGTTTCCTCTGACTTCATCGGCAATACCCACGCCGGCATTGTCGACGGCGTTGCTACCATCGCCTCCGGCAAGCACCTGGTGCTGTACGTGTGGTACGACAACGAGTATGGCTACTCCAACCAGGTAGTACGCATCGTAGAAGAGCTGGCACACACCCGCCCGGTTGTTCTGCCGAAGCGCGTATCTCCTTCTGAGCTTTAAGCTCACCTAGCTCTGGCCCGCGGTTTCCGCGGGCTTTTGCCGTTTTCTCCCGGCTCCAACCACCCCACCCCGAAAAGCAGCCACGCTATCGGCCTGGAAGCACGCCAATGGACTCGAAACATGGCCGCTTGATGCGGTTAGTCCATTGGTTGCAGTGCCTTTGTCCGCAGCAGCTGTTTCGCGGTCCATGAACCAACAGCGGCGATGAGCAATGTTAAGAATGCCGCGACAACGTAGCGTGCAGGAGTGTCGGCATTTATCGGCCACGCCGAAAAGGCAATTAGCCACAGGTAAGTCTTGGCGAGGACATCACCGCCGAGAGTTACGGAAACAATAGAGCCCATGATGGTGAGGGCGAGTGCACTTATAATCCCGAAGCGCACCACGATGCACAGGGAAATCACCGCAATACTGAAACCCACACCTACGGCCAGCGGCAGTCGTCCCAATACAGCAGGAGCAGAAGAACCGGCGCTGATTGAAGCGAGCGATGCAGCTGTGCACACGAATACTACTGCCCCAAAGATCCAGATGAGAAGGGCGTTAGGGCTATGACGTGATTCGCTGTAGCTTAGCGGCCACGCCGCCGCTAGCAGTGGCCACACTATGCAAGGGAGGACTCCCGCGCCCACAGGCAGTAGCGCAAAGACGAAGAAGCCGTGGACATAATCGGCAGGGTAGGTGAGGGCAATGACGGCTAAAGCCACGATGCTCAGTACTAGACACCCAATGAGCAAGGGGCTCGACGCCGCACGGTGCAGCCCGATCAGCGCGCCAGGTAGCTTGGAGCGAGCGGCAGCTCTCGGTGTAGCAGTTGGGGTCCACACCCCACCAGTGGTGATTGCGGCCGTATCTTCAGCGGTACCGCCCTGGCGCAGACGCAACCTAAGAGGGCGTATGCGGCGAGGAGTAAAGATTGCCGCGCACGTACCTACAGCCGCTAGAACCAGGCACAGCAGTGCGGCAGGCAGTGGACCTTCTTGCAGTAGCGGATCACCTGGATCGAGAGGAACAGAGTTTTGATGGATCCGCAGGGCAGGAAGCATTAATCTCATCGGCCATGCAGGCGGGAATGCCCACCACGCATTGCCCTCGACAGTGCTCGGTAGAGTTCCAATTTCTTGCCAGACAATGCCTCCAGCCAACGCGGCGACGAGGCCGCAGCGGCGCGAACACCCTACAGCGAGTCCGGCGATCCCGATAGCCCCTAGGAAGGAATAGAGCCCAGCCACCACTAATAGTTGATGGTTGGCACGGCCCTGAAGAGCCACTATTGCCCAAGAAAGACCGAAATTGAGGACATGAAAGATCGCCAAGCTAGAAAGGACGGCAAGATAGCGCGAGGCCTGTTCATAGTGGGCATTGATCCGGCGCCACAGCGTACCGCCGCCGCGAGTACGCACTTCTCGGCGCTCGGGAATGGCGGCAAAGAGCGCGATGAGAGGTGCATACATGCCCGTGATGAACATGGACTGCCATCCCAAAACGCCGGTGGCGTCCTGCGCGGGAGAAGCCAGCGCGGAAAACAACGCTGTCAATACCACTAATGGTACGGCCAGTAGAGGGAGCCATTGCAGTGCGCTCCCGCGGCTGCGAAGGACCTCGGCAGAAAGGTAACGCTTAAACATGAGCTTCACCATCCGGGGAGGTCAAGCGGAAAAACTCGGCTTCTAGCTGGCCACTGGGAGCCAAATTCTTAAGAGAACCAGAATAGCGAATGGTGCCCTCGGCAAGGATGGTGATGTCTTGGGCTAAGTGGACAACCTCACCGAGCTGATGGGAGCTGACGATGACGGTATGACCGGCGCCAGCCAGCTTCTGCAGGAGCTCACGAAGCTCTACGATGCCCTGCGGATCAAGGCCATTTTGTGGTTCATCGAGAACGAGGATTTCGGGATCGCCAAGCAGTGCTTGGGCTAGGGCGAGCCGTGCCTTCATGCCAGTAGAAAATGACTTAGCCTTTTTCTTCCCAGCCCCGTTGAGGCCCACGATGGCAAGCACTCGCTCTATCTCGGATTCTGGTAGACCAAGCAACCGCGTATGGACGCGAAGATTGGCTGCTGCAGAAAGGTGCCCATAAAAAGCTGGACCATTGACGGAAGCCCCCACGTGGTCGAGAACCTCGCGTGACCAGGGCGCACCAGCCACGCGAATAGTCCCGGAATCGGCGGCAAGAAGGCCTAGAAAGATGGAAAAGAGCGTAGATTTACCGGCACCGTTACGCCCCAAAAGAGCATGGACGCGACCAGGAGTGATGCGAAAATCTACGTCCCGCAAAACTGTGTGGGCGCTAAAAGACTTCGAGACGCGCTCAAAGGAGATTTCATAATTCATACTGCAAAGTCTCGCGTGCCGGGGCGCGAATATCTTCCGTCCACAATATGGACTTCGCAGTGAATGTCTCCTACCGTCGTAGGAGACTAGGCAATTCCAGCGCGCTGGGCCACCAGGACCAGCGCCACGCGGTCGCGCGCCGCAAGCTTAGACATGAGCGAAGAGACGTGCGTCTTTACCGTCGTTTCCGCAATGACCATCTCGGCGGCGATCTCGGAATTTGTAGCACCGCGTGCGATGAGCGAAAGAACTTCCATCTCGCGCCGGGTTACCAGGCTAAGCCCTTGGCGCTCCTGCGCGCTCAACTGGCCGCGGGTAAGGGCGGTGCGATAGGCCTCCAAAACTGGTCCGGTGACCTGAGAGGCCAGCACCGATTCGCCCTTGGCGACGTCCCGGACTGCTCCCACTAGCACCTCCGGATCTGCATCTTTGAGAAGGAACCCATGCGCGCCAGCGGCGATAGATTGAGCCACCAATTCTTCTTCATTAAACGTGGTGAGCATGATGATTCGGCATTCGGGGACGCGGGAAAGGATCGCTTGGGCCGCAGCGATGCCGTCCATACCGGGCATTCGGATATCCAAGATGGCTACGTCAGTGCGGTGGCTCAACGCTGCGGTTACGGCCTCTGAGCCGGTATTTGCGGTGGCCACGACCTCAATATCATCTTGAGCGTTAAGGATGGTAGACAATGCGGCAACTAGCATCGCTTGGTCATCGGCGAGTAGGACTCGAATCTTAGACACGGCTTTCCTTCTACAAGGGTAGTTCGGCATGCAGGATGAACTTTGTTGCATCACCCGAGCACTCTAGTCTTCCACCCAGCGCGTGGGCGCGCTCTTCGACGCCGATGAGGCCAACTCCGCTGCCAGTAACTTCGCTGGGAGTCGGGGAGGGATTGGTAGAGGTTAGGGTGATCCGGGCGGCGTCGGCAAGCGCGAGCTCTACCTCTACCTGCGTGCCGGGGCCTTGGTGACGCAGTGCATTGGTCAAGGCTTCAGAAATGATGCGTACCAAGGCCAATTGCGTCAGTGCAGGCGTCTCATAGGTCTCCGGTAAGTCCGCTGCAATTTCTAAGCCCGCCGCGCGGAACCCATCGATAATGCCCTCGATGTGCTCAAGCTGCTCTGTCGGCTTGAGAGCGGAAGGACCGGTGCTCCGCAGTGCCGTGACGATGCCGCGAACCTCTTCCAATGCAGAATCCGCGCCATCACGGATAGCGGCCAGAGCATCCTGGGCAGCCTCACTATTTACACGCCCGGCAATGATCCCGGCATTCGCCTGAACCTTGATCAAAGTTAGGGAATGCGCGAGTACATCGTGCAATTCCCTAGCAATGAGCAGGCGCTCTTCTTCTTGGGCTTGGTGGAAACGCTCCTGGTCTAGCCGCTCGCGCTGGCGCGCCAAGTCAAAGTAGCGTGCGGCGATGAAGTAGGTGCTGCCCAAAACCGCCCAATGCACCACCACCATGGCCAGGAAGCGGCGGTCTATCTGGTAGTGCAGCAGGAATGACTCCGGATCAATGCGCCACATGACGGGCGAGATGAAGGAGCCAAGAATCGTCAGCGCCAGCACCGTGCGGGGAATAATGCGGCGCCCCACGTAGCGGGAGGTCGCATACACCGCCATGGGGGCAGTCAGGGCCCAAGGGGTAAGCCCTAGATTGGTGGGCAGCTGGCTCATCCAAGCCACGGCCCATGCCGCGAGCAGCACAATAAAGCCCGTGGCGCTGAGCACGGGACGGCTCCGCCAGATCCACATAAATGGCAGGAATAGCAACGATAGTCCCGCCTGAATAATCTCAATTATGTTGGGATTCTTCGCGGCAGAAATCACATAAAACAGCGCAATGAGCACCGCCACCGCGGTGAGGATTTTATCCCCTAAGCGCGCTTGCGCGACGGTGTCAGTGCTCATAAAGGAAGATAGTAATACAGCCCTTGCTGCTACTTCTTCTTATCCTTCTTCTTGCCCTTCTTGGACGTCTTCTTTGCCGTCTTCTGCTCGGACTTACGCTCCAGCTTGGCAGCGACGTCCGGCACGTAGCGGAACTCTTCGCGGGCGGGGCGCTCATAGGTTTCGCCATCGGAATCTGGGCGCTGCGGGATCTCCGGCATCTCGCGCTCGATCTTCTCGTATGGAATGGTGCTCAGCAGGTGCGAGATGACGTTGATACGCGAGCGCTTCTTGTCTTCAGATTCCACGGTGTACCACGGTGCGGTTGGGGTATCGGTGTGGATGAACATCGCATCCTTGGCACGGGAGTAGTCCTCCCAGCGGGTAATGGACTGCAGATCCATAGGGGAGAGCTTCCAACGGCGCAGCGGATCGTTGCGGCGGGATTCAAAGCGCTTGATCTGCTCCTCATCGGAGACAGAGAACCAGTACTTGCGCAGCATGATGCCGTCTTCTACCAGCATCTGCTCAAAGGTGGGTGCTTGGTGCAGGAAGCGGACGTATTCCTGATCGGTGCAAAAGCCCATGACGCGCTCGACACCGGCGCGGTTGTACCAGGAGCGGTCAAAGATGACGATTTCGCCCTTGGTGGGCAGCTTTTCCACGTAGCGCTGGAAGTACCACTGGCCCTGTTCGCGCGAGTTCGGTGCAGGCAGTGCCTCGACGCGGCAGGTGCGCGGGTTGAGGTACTGGGTGATGCGCTTAATCGCGGAGCCCTTGCCGGCGGCGTCGCGGCCTTCCATGATGATGACTACGCGGGCGCCGGTTTCAACGACCCACTGCTGCATGTCCACGAGCTCTGCTTGGAGGCGCTCGAGCTCCTTCTCGTAGGCCTTCTTGTTGAGTTTCTTAGGGGCTTTACTGCTTTTTGTGCTCATTAATCCAGCTTAACCGGCACAAGCGGCTGGGATGAAAACGCTACCGCCCACTTTGGAGTGAGAACCTGGGCACAGCTTAGGAACAAGTACAGCCGGGGCCGCAGCCGGGCTCTCCATAGCGGGTGGTATTAGAAATATGCCCCAAGCCTTCGATGGAGATGGTGACGTTCTGGCCGTCCTCGATAAATTGCTGCGGGATGCGGGCAAAACCCACGCCCTCCGGCGTGCCGGTAACGATGACGTCGCCTGGATTGAGTGGGTAGAGCTGCGAGCAGAACTCTATGAGCTCAGCTACGGAAAAGATGAGGTCATCGGTATTATCGCGCTGCCTTTCCTCACCGCCTACGGTAGTGGTGAGGACAGCTCCGGACCCCGGTGACCACTCATCCGCGGTGGTAAGCCAAGGGCCGAAGCCGGCGGTGCGATAAAAGGATTTACCGGCATGGAACTGGCTAGTCTGGCGTTGGAAGTCACGCAGCGTGTAGTCATTCATGATGGCGTAGCCAGCCACATAATCTAGTGCCTCGTCGCGGCTGACACGGTGGGCACGCTCGCCGATGATGACCGCCAATTCTCCCTCATAATCCAGCTTCTGTGTGCCATATTCGGGAATGAAGACATCATCATAGGGGCCGGTGAGGGCGTCGGCGAACTTGATGAACAAGGTGGGATGTTCGGGGAATTCGCGTCCCATCTCGCGAATATGCTTGGCGTAATTGAGCCCCACGCAGATGACCTTGCCGGGAGTTGGTACGACGGCTTCCAAATCAGCGTGGTCAAAGACCACGGGCTCGCCGGAAAGCTGGGCGGCCTTGCGCCAATCTTCGCTGCGCAGCAGCTGGCCGACATCTTCATAATCCAATTCAACACCCACGTTATCGCCGTCGATGCGGATAGCGGAAGTTCCAAAGCCAGTGCGTAGGGTAGCCAATTTCATGGCGACTATCCTACGCGCAAGATTTCCTCGACTGCGTCGGCGCAAAGGATGGGGATTTCTGCCTTTTCCTGCTTTGCCCAGGGCTTAAGCACAAACGACGCCGGGTCCATGCGCCCCGGTGGGCGACCGATTCCTATCGAAAGGCGTTGATAGTCTTTGGTGCCCAGGGACTTTGTGGTTGAACGCAACCCATTGTGGCCATGGTCGCCGCCGCCTTTGCGCAGCTTAACGGTGCCGAAATCGAGCTCTAGCTCATCGTGAACAACGATGATGTCGGTAGGGGAAAGGTGAAAATATTGGCTAAGGGCTTTGATTGGCCCGCCGGAGAGGTTCATGAAAGACCGTGGCTTAGCACAAATAATCTTGCGGCCGCCTGCCATGCCCTCGGCAACCTCGGTATTGGTCTTCTTGTGGACCGAAAAACTGCTCATGATCTCTCCTGCGAGTTCATCTGCCACATCGAAGCCGATATTGTGCCGGGTGCCTGCGTACTTGGGGCCAGGGTTGCCAAGGCCTACTACGAGAAGTGGAGTCACGCGCTCAATTGTCTCATAGGCAGAGAGAAAAACGGCAAGGCCGCCGCGAGAAGCGAATCTCACGGCGGCCTAGGTGTGTGAAGGGGAGGGGACTACTCGGAGTCGGAGGACTCTTCGCCCTCGTCGACGGACTCGGCGCCAGCGTCAGCGCCGCCTTCCTCAGCAGCCTCGGCTGCTTCCTCGAGTTCCTCATCAACCTCAGGCAGGGAGATGGAGACGATAACGGTGTCTTCCTCTGCCACCAGGGTGGTGTCTTCCGGCATGGTGACGTCGCCCGCGGTGATAACTGCGCCGTCTTCGAGGCCCTCGATGGAAACCTCGATCTCCTCCGGAATGTTCAGTACGTCTGCCTCAACCAGCAGTACGTCAGCATCCTGGATGTGCATGGTGCCTGGGGCCGGCTCGCCGGTCAGGGTAACCGGAACCTCAACCTCAACCTTCTCGCCGCGCTTAATAGCCAGCAGGTCAACGTGGTCGATGTCGAAGGTCAGGACGTTCTGGTCAACGTGCTTAACCATGGTCAGGTACTGCTCGCCGTCAATCTCCAGCTCCAGAACGGCGTTGACGCCGTTGTTGCGGACGAGGGACTGGATGTCCAGCAGCGGAACTGCGAAGTGGACCGGCTCCTGGTGGGAACCGTAGATGACGCCTGGAACCTTCCACTCGCGGCGCAGGCGGCGTGCGACACCCTTGCCAAATTCGGTACGTGCTTCAGCCTTAATTACTGGGCGCTGTGCCATGCTTCGTTCTCCTTAGTTAAAGTAGTGCGGCGCGGCCAACGCGATAAAACGACGAAAGCCTGCCGATGGACGTCTTGGACGAGTCATCGCAGGCGTATATAAAAAGCAACATGCTCTAACTTCAATCGCGTCGATAACGGCTTCCTCATCCTGAGGTCGCCCTCGCCGAGACTGAGTTAGATTAGCACGTGCGCCAGGGGCAAATCAAAAGCCGCCGAGGGAAATCTCGGCGGCCCTGCGCTTAGGCGCGGTCGAAAAGGGTGGTCACGGAACCATTCTCAAAGATCTCGTGGATGGTCTGTGCCAATAGCGGTGCAATGGACAGCACCGTGAGGTTGGACCAGCCCTCGGTGGACTGCGGGAGGGTATCGGTGGTGATAACTTCCTCCGCGCCGCACTCGGACAGGCGCTCGCGGGCTGGATCAGAGAAGACGCCGTGGGTGCAGGCGATGATGACCTTCTTGGCGCCCGCATCCTTGAGTACGCGTACGGCGCCGGCGATGGTGCCACCGGTGTCAATCATGTCGTCGAGAAGCACGCAGTCCTTGCCCTCTACATCGCCGACCACGCGGTTGGACACCGTCTTATTGGCCTCGGTGTTGGAGCGGGTCTTGTGCACGAAGGCCAGCGGGGCGTCGCCCAAGTCGTGGGCCCACTTTTCTGCCACCTTCACGCGGCCAGCATCCGGGGAGACCACGGTGATGTTATCGGTGGCGTACTTGGACTTGATGTAATCGGTCAGGATGGGCTGAGCGTGCATGTGATCGACCGGGCCATCGAAGAAGCCCTGGATCTGATCCGTGTGCAGATCCACGGACACGATGCGGTCTGCGCCGGCAGCGGTGAGCAGGTCAGCAACCAGGCGGGCGGAGATAGGCTCGCGGCCGCGGTGCTTCTTGTCCTGGCGGGCGTACGGGTAGAACGGCAGAATCGCGGTGATGCGCTTTGCGGAACCACGCTTGAGTGCATCAATCATGATGAGCTGCTCCATCAGCCACTTATTCAGCGGCTGCGCGTGCGACTGCATCACAAAGCAGTCCGAGCCACGCACGGACTCTTCGAAGCGGACAAAGATTTCACCATTCGCAAAATCGCGCGCGGTGGTCGGTACCAACTCGATGTTCAGACACTTTGCGACGGCCTCCGCAAGCTCAGGGTGGGCGCGTCCAGTAAATAGCTTGAGGTCTTTTTGGCTTTCCGTGGAATATCCAGTCATGGTGATCCTTTAGTTCTCGCGTGCTTTCTTTGCAGCATTCGCTGCGTCCGTACCCGGGCGGTTGGCCTCAACCCAACCTTCGATGTTGCGCTGATGGCCCTCCTTGATGGCCAGCGCACCCGCCGGCACATCCTTTGTTACCACCGTACCTGCGCCAGTGTACGCGCCATCGCCTACGGTTACTGGCGCTACGAACATCGTGTCCGAGCCAGTTCGGCAGTAGTCGCCGATCGTGGTGTGGTGCTTCTGGACGCCGTCGTAGTTGGCGAACACAGACGATGCGCCGATGTTGGACTCGCGGCCAACGGTGGCGTCGCCAATGTAGGTCAGGTGTGGCACCTTTGAGCCTTCGCCAATCTTTGCGTTCTTGGCTTCGACGAATCCGCCGAGCTTGCCATTCGCGCCAAGTTCGGTGCCTGGGCGGATGAACGTGAATGGGCCGACGTTCGCATTCGCGCCGATGACGGAGAGGGAGCCCTGCGTGCGGACAACCTGTGCACCCTCGCCGACCTCCATGTCCGTCAAGGTGGTATCTGGGCCGATGGTCGCGCCGTTGCCAATCACGGTTGAGCCCCACAGCTGTGTGTTTGGCTGAATGATGACGTCCTGGCCGATCTCAACATCCACGCCGATCCATGTCGTAGCAGGGTCGACGACAGTGGCGCCGGCGCGCATGGCGCGCTCGACCAGGCGACGGTTGAGTTCCTTGCCGGCCTCGGCGAGCTGCACGCGGTCGTTCACGCCGGCCAACTCGCGAGGGTCCTTCGCCACGTAGGCGCTGACGGCCTTGCCGTCGCCGCGCGCGATGCCGAGTACGTCGGTGATGTAGAGCTCTCCCTGTGCGTTGTTGGCGTCGATGCGGGTCAGCGCATCGCGCAGGACCGCGGCATCGAAGGCGAACACGCCGGAGTTGACCTCGCGGACCTTCTTTTGCTCCTCGTTGGCGTCCTTTTCCTCCACGATTTCCAACACGTTGCCGGAAGCGTCGCGGATGATGCGGCCGTAGCCAGTTGGGTTGTCGAACTCGAGCGACAGCACGGTGACGGCGGCGCTGGTGGCTTTGTGGGCGTCGATAAGCTCGGTGATTGTCGATGGCTGCAACAGCGGCACATCACCGTTCGTAACAACGACAGTGCCCTCGAAGTCTGGGATGACCTCAAGCCCGCACTGCACCGCGTGGCCCGTGCCGTTTTGCTCCTCCTGCACTGCCTGCTTGATGCTGCGCCCCATCTCCTCGGCGATAGCATCGACGGCGGGGGAGACCTGGTCGCGCTGGTGGCCGACAACCGCGACGAGCTCCTGCGGGCCTACCGCGTTGGCTGCGTGCAGCGAGTGCGCGAGCAGACTGCGTCCGCCAATCTCGTGCAGTGTTTTCTGGATGCTGGACTTCATGCGCGTGCCCGCACCTGCGGCGAGGACTACGACGGCGCATTCAGGATGATTTACCACTGAACGGGTACTCCTTAATTCATCGGTGAATGAGGTATAAAACCAACTGCACAACAGCATAACGCGCTACGCGCGCGAGTTTGCAGACACATCCTTCAAACCTGCCGCGCGCCACACACCCACCGCGCCGACTGCGGCCAGGAACAGCAGCGTTGCCTCAGGTCCAAGGGTCGAAACCGCCGATGAAATCGCACCGACGATCAGCAGGACGATCCCCATCGCTGTGTTCGCGGCGCCGGTGATCATCGTGCGTCGATCACCCTCCGCCATGTCCACGAGATAGGTCTTTCGGCCCACGCGCACCGTCGTGTGCGCCAAGTTGACCAGGAAAAACCCGATTGGCATGATCCAGCGGTTGACCTCGGGAGCAAGCCAGTGCCCAGACATCACCAAGAGCACGAGCACGACGGATGCGGTGCCAGCAGCCCACGCCATCGCGTTTTTCGACGACTTATCCGCCCACATACCGGAGACCTTTCCACCAACGAGTGCTGCGCCACCCGATGCCAGGATGAAGCCGCCGAGTGAGGAAAGGTTCGTGCCCTGTTGCTGGGCCAGCACGACAATAAATGGCGTCGATAAGGCGGTGACCAGCATGAGGGAGCGAACGATGAGGAACTTCTGCAGGTTCCTGTCGTCCTTAATCAGGTCCCACGTTTGGCGTGCCCACCCCTTGCTGGAGGCCTCCGAGGGTTCCTCTTCAGGCTCCTTAATGGTGCGGAAAACTAGGGAGGCGAACGCCCACGTGGAGGCGCCCGCCGCAAGGAGCGTCACGAGTACCCACCGAGGTAGGTCATTCGGGAGAATTGCGAACAGCACACCAATCGCGAGGGTGACGGCGCCAGACAGCGCGGTAGCCCGCCCCGTGATGAGACCACGGCGACCCTTCGATACGGTTCGTCCCTGCACATCTTTGCCTGAGATTGAACACAGCGCACGGAAGATCGAGAGCGCTGCAAGCAGGATGACAATCGCAACGCCTAAGGCAGCGCCACTGAGCAGCGCCGCAGAGAGCGCGATCAGCCCTGCTGATGCGGCCTGGCCCCACGAACCAACCAACCACACCCATTTTCGCGAACGCTGCGACGTGACCCAGGGGCTCAGCGCGGCTTGCGGCAGCATTGAGCCTGATTCGCGGATCGGTACCAAGAATGCCGTGAATAGGGCTGGTACCCCGGCAGCTGTGAACAGCCACGGTAATACTGTCTTTGCAGCAACGATTTGGTCACCGATTCCCTGCAAGCCGTTGGCCCACACGAATCTGCGTGCGTTGTACTCCTCGTGAGACGTCATACCAAAGATAGTAGGGTCGGCAGCAGAGTTTACGCATTCGAAAGAGGAGAACCCATGGCTTCGGCACGCGCTCACCGCAACGTCATCAGTAGAAGGACATTCTTTAAAGGCGCACTGTTTACGCAGGTTGCGCTGTTGGCGGCGTGCGCCGGGGAAGGCCCGGGAGGGGTACGCTCCGGCCAGGCGACGCCCGAAGGCGCTGAGGCCGAAGCCCGCCCGCTTCCTATCCCGCCGCTGGAGCAAGGCACACTCAATGGCACCACGCGCAGTTTTGAGCTGACCGCGCAGCAAGGCGAGTACGAGATCGTGCCAGGTACCAAGACGAAGACCTGGGGCTTCAATGGCCCCTGGCTTGGGCCCACGCTCTACATGCGGCAGGGTGAAACCATTGAGATGAAGGTGAACAACGCGCTCGATGAGCCCACGGTGGTGCACTGGCACGGCCTGCACTTGCCCGCGGCGGCGGACGGCGGTCCAGCGCTCATCTTCGATCCAGGCACGAGCTGGGAGCCGACATGGCAGGTCGAGCAGGCCGCATCCACCTGCTGGTACCACCCGCACCCGCACGAGATCTCCGCTTTGCACGCCTACCGCGGGCTCGCCGGAGGCATTGTCATCGCCGATGACGCAGCTGATGCACTCGGCTTGCCGCAGGAGTACGGCGTCGACGACATCCCCGTCATCATCACCGATGCCAAGTTCACCGAGGACGGCCAACTCGACGAAACCATCGACCCAACTTATGGCCTCCTCGGGACAACGCCGCTGGTGAACGGTATCACGAAGCCGCGCTTTGAGGCGTCGACAAGCCGTGTTCGACTTCGCATCTTCAACGGTGCAACGATGCGCTTCCACCATCTCAGCCTCGGCGTGCCGTTCAACATCATCGCGACAGATCAGGGGCTTCTCGACGCCCCCATCGAAGCCGACGCGGTACTGCTGAGCCCTGGCGAGCGGGTAGAGATCATCGTCGACCTTGAGGAGGGCAAGGACCTGATGCTGCGCAGCGACGGCGTCCCCAATGGGGGAGGCCTGCCTGACGAGGAAGTCGCCAACGGGTTTGGCCTGCAAGACACCTTCGACCTGCTCGAGATCGCAGCGCCGGAACACGACACCGCACTCGACGCGCTACCGGCACAGCTCGTCCCCGTGGTGCGTCCTGATGTCAGCGGAGCACCGGAGCGCGAGTTCCGGCTTAACGGCTTCCAAATCAACGAGCAATCCATGGATATGGAACGCGTCGACTTTGTCATCGACCACAATGGCCCCGAAGTCTGGCACGTCACCAACGAGAACTCCGACTGGCCGCACAACTTCCACGTCCACAACGCCAGGTTCCTGGTGGACAAGGTGGACAACGGCGACGTCGCATTCACCGAAGGCTGGCACGACACGATCTATGTACCGCCACTGTCAACCGTCACCCTCATTGTGGAGTTCGGCTGGCACCCGGATCCGACCTTGGCGTACATGTACCACTGCCACATGCTCTTCCACGAAGATGAAGGGATGATGGGGCAGTTCGTCATGGTTGAGCCTGGGCAGAAGGCGAACCTGCGGCCGATGCCGGAGGGGCATCACCACTAGGCTAAGTTCCAGGAAGACCACGACCTGAAAAGGTTTAAGAATTACTTGGAAGCTTTGCCTCCGCGAATGGCGTCTAACTTCCGTTGTAAGTCAGGGGAACCTGCCGAGACGATGCGCTGCAGCATTTGTTGGTTGCCTTGCATACGGCGTTTGTTTCTGGCTTCGTGCTCCGCAGCGATTTCCCAAAACTTTGTCGTGTTTATTAGATGCTTTGGAGAGCACTTCAATGAGTGATCGGTTGAATTGCTCCAAATAATCGAGTTGCTGGAGGGCGAACAGCGCTTGAATACATCTCTACAGAGGTCGACCGACCAAGCAAATTGTGACCGTTCTGCGAAGTGGTAGTCTGTGAGCCGTCCGAGCAACGCACACGTCCAGTCAGCAAACTGGATAGTTCCGTATAAGTGACTGTCGGCCTGAATCGGAACTTCAATGATGCTGCGGTTATCTTTGTTGGTTTTGCTGTAAATAGTTTTGCCAAGTGTTGCGACCGCACGTTCACGGTTGTCCGTATCAGTTGCATCCATGATGACCAGCAGCTCTTCATTGGCTTTCGTCGCTATCCTGCCAAGCCTATTGATGGCTTGGATCAAACAATGTTCCTCGCGCTCTTGAGAAGTCTCTTTAGTGACGCTGACTGGGCCAATTGGCTTCTCTTGTCCAAAGAAGAAGAGTTGACCACCAAGATTTCCCAGTTTTCGGTACAGCCTCTTAGTCGCTGGGTTGATTTCATCCTTGTACTCGCGGATATTCGCGGTGGTAAAGAGTGCTGATCCCTTCTTTTCCCACCGTCTTGGATGCGCATTAGCTTGCGTAATTTCCCAGTCAAGAAGCTGTTCTTTTACGTACTCAAAATAGCCACCAAATTGCCGAACGCTGTGCGACGGTATCAAATACCCGGCATAACCAAATACTGGGTGTGTATTAAACTTTTTATGGTCATGTCGGATGTAGGGGCCCTGGTGTCCGAATTCATCGAGGTAGGCTATGAGCATGGCGGTTCCTTCGAGATAGCTCAGCGGCCAGAACAATGCTTTGCTCTGGCCGCCGGAATTAGCGCGGTACGCGTGTTTCAGCGCCGCCACTGCAATTTCAATATAGCTTTTCCGGTAAACGGAGTCAATCGTGCAGTTTCGTGACTACATTTTGACTACATAAACCCCCACAAACGCCCTCAAACGCCCCACAGTTCACCCCGCTGGAAAACGAAAAACACCCCCAACCCAGGCAAAGCGCCAGGTAGCGGGGGCAATAAAAAGCTTCCCCACCAGGACTCGAACCTAGAATGACGGTACCAAAAACCGTAGTGTTGCCGATTACACCATGGGGAATTACTCGACCTAGTGTAACCGAAACCTCACGAAATGTTAAAAAGTGTGATGAGCTGGCAGTTTACGGGCTGTCGGGGTGATGCCCGGGGTGGGCTCTAAGCTAGAATGCATGGCTCGGCAGCGAATGACAAGAACGCAGCGCAGGGACCAGTTGCTCGCAATTGGTCGCGCTGCCTTTGCAGAACGTGGATTTGATGGAATCTCCATGGAGGAGATTGCGCTGCGTGCAGATGTGTCGAAGCCCGTCGTGTACGAACACTTTGGCAGTAAGACCGGGTTGTACGACGCCGTCGTTTCGCAGGAGATGGCGCGGTTCGAGCGCACGATTGTCGAAGTGATCCAGAACGGACGCTGGCGAGAGCGCATTGATAATGGCGTGTTGGCTCTGCTGACGTACATCGATGAGGAAACTGATGGGTTTATCATCCTGGTGCACGGTAGGATCCTCGGACGTGAACGAACGTACTCGACAGTGCTGAACCGCGTAACTGCGGAGGTGTCCTACCTGCTTGAGCGTGCGTTTGAGCACCGCGGCCTCGATGCTTCGGTGGCGGCACTGTACGGGCAGGCGCTGGTTGGGACCGTGTCGAATACGGCGTTGTGGTGGTTGGACCAACGGGGCGTCGATACGCGGTTGGATAAGGCGACGGTCGCGGCGCACATTTCGAACCTGTGCTGGAACGGGTTGAGCGGGCTGGAGGCACAGCCCCGCATCATGACGAACGAAGTGGAGGAACAGTAGTGGAAGAACAGACAGCTCAGGCGCCTGCGTTGGGTGGTTTGCTCACTATGGCGCTTACCGACCCGAAGCTTAAGGGCTTGGTGGGCAACATCGGCGTCGACTCGCTGCACGTGACTGGAATTGACCAGGTTCGTTCGTGGGCTACGGGTGCGCTGGCTCGCCAGGTTCCGGTGCTGTTGGTGACCGCAACGAGCCACGAGGCGGAGGATCTGACTGCTGAACTGCAGGCGATGCTCGGAAAGGGCAAGGTCGCCAACTTCCCCGCTTTTGAGACGCTGCCTCACGAGCGGTTGTCGCCGGCGCCTGATGTCGTGGGTGCCCGTGCGAAGGTGCTGTGGGAGATGCCCCAGGTCATCGTCGCCTCGGCGCGCGCCTTCTGCCAGCCAGTGTTGCCCGCGGTGGAGCCGATTACAGTGAAAGTCGATACCGAGTGGGACTTCACGGAGCTGACCGAACAAGCCGTCAACTTCGCCTACGAGCACGTCGACATGGTGGCAAAGCGCGGGGAGTTCGCCACGCGCGGTGGCATCATCGATATCTTTCCGACCACCGCCGAGTACCCAGTGCGCCTCGAGTTCTGGGGCGACGAAGTCACCGACATCCGAAGCTTCGCCGTCGCCGACCAGCGCACCATCGAGGAGCTCACATCCGTCGAGCTTTTTCCGGCGCGCCAGTTAATTATCGACGCCAGCGTGGCTAAACGCGCCGATGAGCTTGCCCGCACGAACCCGTCGAATACCACGCTGGTGCAGCTGCTCACGCGGATCTCTGAGCACACCCACGCCGATGGGGAAGAGGTACTCATCCCGGTGCTCAGCGACGCGAAGTACTCGGTGCTGCCGGAGCTCATGCCGAAGGGCAGCATTGTGTTCGTCTCTGGGCCTGAAAAGGTTCGCACCCGCATCGCGGACCTCGAAGCCACGGACCAGGAGTTCTTGGAGGCTGGCTGGGAAGCCGCGGCGATGGGCGCGGAGGGCCCGCTTGCTGTGGAGGGCCTTGACGTATCGGCGTCCTCGTTCCGTTCGTTCGAGTCGTTGGAAGTGTCGGCACGCAACGCGGGCAACGCGTGGTGGACATTCGCACCTCCAGGCATGTTTGCCGCCGATGATGCGATGACGCTGCCGCTGGAATTCGAGGCTGCACCCGCACCGAAGGGCGAGCCCAAAGCAATTGAGCAGCTCTACGCGACGTTGAAACTGCACGTGCAAACCAACGGGGGCAAGGTAGCGTTCGTGGCGCCAGCGAAGGGCACCGTTGAGCGCATGGCGGAGCGACTGAGGGAGCACGGTATCTCGGCGCGCATCGCCACCCCTGGGTTGGAACCCGTCGATGGCGCGGTCACGGTCTACCAGTCCCTTTCGCATGCAGGCCTCGTGTTCCCCGGACCCAACCTGGTGGTAGTGACGGAAACCGACGTGACTGGCAACCGCGTCGGCGACATCGCGGGCGCGAAGCGGCGCCGCCCGAGGCGCCGGAACCGGGTGGACCCACTCGCGCTGACTCCCGGTGATTTTGTTGTGCATGACACGCATGGCATCGGCAAGTTCATCAAGATGGCCGAGCGCACCATCAAAACCGGTGACGAAGCCTCCCGGCGCGAGTACATCGTGTTGGAATACCAACCAGCTAAGCGCGGCCAGCCCGGCGATCAGCTCTGGGTGCCGATGGAATCCCTCGACCTGCTGAGTAAATACACCGGCGGCGAGAAGCCTTCGCTGTCCAAGATGGGCGGCTCCGACTGGAAGAACACCAAGCGCAAGGCGCGCGCCGCCGTACGTGAGATCGCCGGCGAACTCATTGAGCTTTACGCTAAGCGTCAGGCCGCGCCGGGCCACGCTTTCGGCCCAGACACGCCGTGGCAACACGAGATGGAGGACGCGTTCCCGTTCGTAGAAACGGAGGACCAGCTCGCTGCCATTGAGGCGGTCAAGGAGGACATGGAGAAGCCGACGCCGATGGACCGCGTGATCGTCGGCGACGTTGGTTTCGGAAAGACCGAGGTTGCTGTTCGCGCCGCGTTCAAGGCAGTGCAAGACGGACAGCAGGTGGCGGTGCTTGTGCCGACGACGCTTCTTGCCCAGCAGCATTACTCCACGTTCAACGAGCGAATGGACGGCTTCGGGGTCACCGTTCGCGAGCTGTCGCGCTTTACCTCAGCGAAGGAAGCCAAGGAGATTACGGCTGGGTTGGCGGATGGTTCCGTCGACATTGTGATCGGCACGCACCGCCTACTGCAAACAGGGGTGTTTTGGAAGAAGCTCGGCCTCATCATTGTGGATGAGGAGCAGCGTTTCGGCGTGGAGCACAAGGAACACATCAAGGCTCTCAAGAGCCACGTCGACGTGCTCACTATGACGGCGACGCCGATCCCTCGCACCCTGGAGATGAGCCTGACGGGCATCCGCGAGATGACCTCGATTACGACTCCTCCGGAGGACCGCCACCCGGTGCTGACCTACGTTGGCCCGCAGGAAGAGAAGCAGGTTGCGGCAGCTATTCGACGCGAACTGCTCCGCGACGGCCAGGTGTTTTATATCCACAACCGCGTTTCCGATATTGAGAAGACGGCGCGCTCCCTGCGGCAACTCGTACCCGAGGCCCGCGTCGTGGTCGCGCATGGGCAGATGGGTGAGCAGCAGCTTGAGCAGACAGTCCAAGGGTTTTGGAACCGCGAATTCGACGTGCTTGTCTGCACCACCATCGTGGAGACCGGCCTGGACATCGCCAACGCTAACACCCTGATCGTGGAGAACGCGCAGAACATGGGTCTGAGCCAGCTGCACCAGCTGCGCGGGCGCGTCGGGCGTTCCCGCGAACGCGGCTACGCGTACTTCCTGTACCCGAAAGAGAAGACACTCACCGAAACGTCCTACGACCGACTTGCGACCATCGCACAGAACAACGACCTCGGCGCCGGCATTGCTGTCGCGCAGAAGGACCTGGAGATGCGCGGTGCCGGCAACGTGCTCGGCGCGGAGCAGTCCGGCCACATTGCAGGTGTTGGCTTCGACATGTACGTCCGGCTGGTCGGGGAGGCCGTCGAAACGTACAAGGCGCTCATGACCGGCGAAGTCGTCGACGCGACAGACCAGGGCCCGAAGGAGATCCGAGTGGATCTGCCTGTCGACGCCCACATCCCCGAAAGCTACATCAACGCCGAGCGCCTGCGCCTGGACGTGTACCGAAAACTTGCCGAGGCCCGCGATGAGCAGGACCTGCGCAAGGTTGCCGAGGAAATGATCGACCGCTTCGGACCACTTCCGACCGAGGTCTTGCGCCTCTTCGCGGTTGCACGCGTGCGCCACTTGGCTCGAACTGCTGGAATCTCGGATATCTTGACTCAAGGCACGAGGATCAAGTTCCACCCCGTGGAGTTGCCAGACTCGAAGCAAGTCAGGTTGAAGCGCCTGTACTCGGGAGCGAATTACCGTGCTGCGGCAAAGACACTGCAGGTACCAATGCCACGTGAAGGCAAAGGCATCAACCAGCCAAACCTGCGCGACATGGAGCTGCTGCAGTGGGTCGCCGACTTCATCGCGGACATTTTCGATGCCGAGAAGATCTCCGTTACTGGTGAGTCCGATGGCGACGGTGGCAGGAAAAAGAAACGCATCATCAGTGTGAGCCAGTAGCGGTTTCTACCGGGCTTTGTCCGGTGGTGCCTATTGGGAGTTTTCCCGGTGCTGCCTGTACTATGGGCCCGTGCGCCCCTATAGCCCAATCGGCAGAGGCAGTTGACTTAAAATCAATTCAGTGTGGGTTCGAGTCCCACTGGGGGCACAACGCAACGTCCCGCATACCTACAGGTAGCGGGACCTTTTGTGTTCCTATCGGCTATGCTGTGGGCACCCCTTTTCTCCGAAGACCTTGAGGAAGCAATGAAGCAATACGCAGCAGTCGGGATGATCGCAGTCGCTTGTTTGGGCGTTGTGGGTTGTTCCGGTGACAGTGGTTCGAGCTCCAGCAGCAACGATGCAGCCCCGGCCACGATCACCCAAACAATCACCACCACAGATTCACACGCGGAGGACACCGCCGCCCCAACCAGCGCCTCCGAGGATACCGAGACTCATACATTTTCAACGCGCCACTCCATCAACACTGGTCAAGTAGGAGGGGAGTGTGGCACCACTGAGTTCGGCGACCGAATCAAGGCGGGACCCGCAACATCGTGCGAATTTGCAGCTGAGATCTTCGACGTCGCCTACGCCGCAACCTGGCGCTACGTAGCGGCGAACCCCAACGTGAACGCGGTGCCGCGGGCTGATATCTCGGTGACGAGTCCCGTCACCGGCGAAACCTACCCGATGGTGTGCAAGATGGGCAGCGATGGCCGTGACATGTGGTGCGATCACCCCGAAGACGAGAACAACTCGGTGCACTTCTACACGTCTGGCGGTAGCCAACGGATGGCGAATCGCGTCAACCTTGTTCAGTAAGGTCGGGCCAGCGAACTATTAGAGTAGGTTCGTTAACGAGCGAACGGCCTGCTCATCAACCTTTGGCTTTTGCAACACAGCAACCAAGAACCCGGACTGCTCCGTGAACGGCTCCAAGTCCCAGCTCGCAAACTGGTGCTGTGGCTGGAACCCGACTTCGTGGCACATGGTGAGGAAGTCGTCGAACTCCCAGCCGCGCCCGCGCCCTAAGCCGACGACGAACCGTCCGCCCGGACGTAGCGTTCGGAAGATGTTCTCAAGCGCGGGCCTGCGACCGTCGACGGCGAGGAACCCCATCACGTTGCCTGCCGAGACCGCAATATCGATATCGCGGACCTCGATCGGATCGGCGGAAAGGTCGCCAACTACCCAAGTTGCTTCGGGGAAGTCTTGCTTCGCGTACCCGATCAGCACAGGGTCGATGTCGACGCCGAAGACGATATGTCCACGCTTTGCCAGATAGCCGCCAAGGCGACCAGTCCCGCACCCTGCATCGAGGATGCGGGAGTGGCGGGCGGAGAGGGCGTCGATAAGCCGGGCCTCCCCGTCGATATCTTTGCCCTGTTGCACGAAGTTGCGCCACCGCTGGGCGTAATTCTCGGAGTGGTCAGGGTTTGCAGCGACAATTTCTTTCCAAGTGGCCATGCCCAAAACTATAGCTTCGGCCCCTTGGAAGTCACCTCCGCGTCCGTTGGGATGGCGTCTACCGGGATATCCTTCGGGAACGCGTGAGCAAGTGCGGCAGCAAAGTGCTTGCCACGGATGTCATTGCCGGTGGCGTTGTAGTGCACCTCGTCGCCTGCGAGGAACCAATCCAAGTTGGAGCGCGCCTCGCTCGCCCAGTCGTAGACGACTACGTCTCGACGCTCCTTCGCAACCTTGCGCAATGCAACATTGAACTCGTCCATGTTCTCGTTGGCGTAGTAGCCATTCGACGGGTTACCCGTTGCGGCTGTCGGCCACATCACGCGGTAGCCCTCCAACAGGTCAAGCATCTTGCGGATGTTTGCCTCCAACTCACCTGTGGGGTCGTAGCCGTAGGAGCGGGCAGCGTCTGCGTTGGCGGCGTCGTTCACGCCGGTGGCGATGACCCAGCAGGTGCCGTCGTCAGCTGCGCCCTGGGCGAGCAGTTGCTGCACGGACTCAATCGCAGACGGGTAGTTCTCTCCGTTGCCGTTGAATCCCTGATTCGTCGCGCGAGCGCCAAACACGCTCGTATCTACCTCGCTTGCGCCAGCGTCCAAGTATCGGTCAATCGCAGTGACCGCGCCTTCAGGAAGCTGGTTGATATCGAACATGCCAATCGAGGTGGAATCGCCGACGTGGATGACCTTCTCGCAGCTCATCTTCACGTCCGAAGGCTGGTCCTCCCATGAAGCTTTCTCAGAGGCGGACGTCGTCAAGCTTTCCTCAGTTTCCTTGGCTTTGTCCTTTCCCTCGCGATGGTCGCGCGTGCCTCCGCGCTGCGCATCCTGAGGCAGGGACATGGTGGTGTTCGGCTTCGAGGCATCCATGGCGAACACAGCCGGGATACCTATTGCAATGATTGCGGCGAGCGTAATCGTCGAACCAAGCGTGATCGGGCGGAGTGCCTCCAACGGGTGTGCGCGGAATTGCTTCAGGGGCCCGAACACGCCATTGCGACGGATTGGGTTCTCAAACATGGTCCAGCTCAGCGCAGCAAGTGCAGTCGAAAGCACAACAACGAGGATGGAGGACCACACGCGGTGATCCTGCAACCACGCATCCGGCATGAAGTAAATCACCGGCATGTGCCACAGGTAAATACCGTAGGAGCGTTCGCCGATCCAGCGAAGCGGCTCCCAGCTGAAAATGGTCGTCCAGGGGCCGCGCGCCCCAATGACTGAGTAGATAGCAGCAACTGACGCAAGGTTCAGAAGCAGGATCCCACCCTTGTACAAGAACATGTTTTCCTGCGCGACGAGCATGCTCAGCGCGAAGATGCCGCCGAAGCCGAGGGTGCCAACAACGGTGCTCAGAACAGGGGAGGAACCAATGTTCTTACCGGCGTGCTTCCGTGAGGAAACCACGATTGCTAAGACCGCGCCGAGTAGCAGCCCGCCCGCACGGGTATCAGTGCCCTCGTAGACGCGAGTCGCATCGATAGAAGGATCAGCGAGCACCCACATCCAGATAAAGGAAGCTCCGGCGAGCACCGTGGTCACGACGGCGACAATCCACCCACGACGGAACACCCTCAGCAGCACCCACAGCAACAGCGGCCACAAGAGATAAAATTGTTCCTCGATCGCCAGTGACCACATATGGTCCAGCGGACCGGGGCCATTGAACTGATCGAAGTACGATGAACCGACGGCGATGTTATGCCAGTTGTTCACGTAGAAAATGGAGCTCAACGCTTCAAACGAGCGGTCACGAAGGTTGCCCGCATCGAACGCGACGGAAAGAATCACGACTGCCAACACTGTGGTCAGCATCGCAGGTATGAGACGGCGGAAACGCCTGACCCAAAACGTCTTCAGGTGCAGCGAGTTATCCCGGTAGTGCCCACGCATGAGGTTAAGCGTGATCAAGTACCCCGAGAGGGTGAAGAACACGCCCACGCCTAGCAGGCCACCGCTGAACCCAGGGAGGTTGAGGTGGTACGCGATAACCAGCATGACCGCTAGCGTTCGGATCCCGTCGAGGGCGGGGACATAGCGGTGAGAACCTGATATTGGGGGCGGCATGGGATGGCGACCTTCCTGGAGTGCGACAAACGTACAGAAGTATAGCGCTGCCAGAAAGATGGACATGAATTGTGGTGCAGATTGCTGCAGAGGCCACGCTCAGTGGCGTGATCCGGACAAATTCTTTGGGCGCATGGAACTAAAACAACACCCAGTGCGTTGGAGTAGGTGAACGATTGTTCTCAAAAGAAAGGATCAGGGGTCCGTGAGTAGCAACAACCCTGTATTGAAAACTCTGCAGGGAGTAGATTCCCAACGTGGCACTGGGTACCAGGGGTACGGTGCCGCGAACCCGTACGAGCAAGCACCCATGGGTGCATCGGCGGGAACCGTGTCTGAGGACCGTCCAATGACGGTTGACGACGTTGTCACTAAAACCGGCATTACCCTTGCCGTAATTGTCGCCTTTGCAGTAATTAACTTCGGACTGTACCTCGGTGGGTACGGCTCCATTGCCAGCATTCTGACGCTGGTCGGTGCCGTCGCCGGTTTCGTCCTCGTGATGATTCACGCATTTGGCAAAAAGTACGGTTCCCCAGTTATTACCCTGGCGTACGCGGCTGCTGAGGGCCTGTTCCTTGGTGGGTTCTCATTCGCCATCACCGGGCAGTTCAGTGTCGCCGGCGCGGACGCAGGCGCGTTAATCTTCCAGGCGATCTTGGGCACCTTCGGTGTCTTCGCGGGCATGCTTGTGGTCTATCGCACCGGTGCCATTCGCGTTACCCCGCGGTTTAATCGGATCCTCACCGCAGCCATTTTCGGCGTGCTCATCCTGGTTGTCGGCAACCTCTTGTTGAGCATCTTTACAGGCATGAATCCGCTTCGCGGTGGTGGCACCATCGCCATCGTGTTTAGCCTGGTCTGCATCGTGCTGGGCGCACTTGCGTTCCTGCAGGACTTTGACGTCGCCGATAAGTTGGTGCGCATGGGCGCCCCATCGCAGGCGGCCTGGGGCGTTGCACTTGGCCTGGCAGTGACTCTGGTGTGGCTCTACACCGAGATCCTGCGCCTGCTGTCTTACTTCCAACAGCGATAGCGCACGCGCTCACTGCAATAAATACCCGGCCCCACGACTGTGAGGCCGGGTATTTTTGTCTAGTTGCGCTCAAAAGCGCCCCGGCCAACAACATCGCTGGGCCGGGGCAGGGAGCTAATTGCTGTATTCAGCGTACTTAGCGTGCACCCTCAGGGTTGATAGACGTGCCGTCAACGGTGATGGTTTTAAACACGAGCACACCATCTACGATGTCTGGGTTGCCCAGGACAACCTGCACATCTTCGATTTCGCGGTTCGGATTGACCGTGGTGCGGGTAGCGGTGCCCTGCGCGAGCTGCTCAGACCAGGTATCCCACACGATGTCCTGGAGGAAATCGTTCTGGTCGCTGCAGTTGAGAGTCAGCGAAGCTGGACGCTCAAGGCCGACGCTGCCGCAGTTATTGACCAGTGGGGTCTTGTCCGAAGCACCCATAGCGGTGACAGTCTCGGTGACTGCAGCCTCAGAGGTAGCGCCTGCTGCATCGGTTACGTTCGTCGGGGTTGCCTTCGCGCGCTCACCAGGAAGCGAAGTTGGGTCCTGGCTTTGTGCCGTATCAACCTTCAGGTCCGACGGGTTTTGGTGTGGTGGGTGGCAGGCAGTCAAGCCCACAGCACCGAGTGCGACCACGCTGGTGAGTACTAGCTTGCGGGAAAAGAACTTATTCACAGGAATTCCTTCAATGTCAGCGATCACGGATAACGCCGATGGCGTAGACAGGCTACTTCGCCCGTGGCGTGGAAGCCTTAACAGAATCATACGGTTCTGCGGAGACGATTGTTACCGAAATCTCTCGGCCATTTGGGGCGTTGTAGGTGCGGGTTTCACCCTCGGAAGCACCGACTACGGCTGCGCCGAGCGGAGAGTTCTCCGAGTAGGTCTCCAGGTCCTCGTTGTCCGTCGAAGCCGCGCGGGTACCGATCAGGAACGTTTCCTTATCATTTTCGTCTTTGTTGTAGTAGACGTGCACGACGGAACCTACGTGGGCTACACCCTCGACGATGCCGGAGCGCTCCGTGGTGGAGTTAGCCAGCAGTTCGGAAATCTGCTTAATGCGAGCTTCTTCCTGGTCCTGCTGCTCACGCGCGGCGTCGTAGCCAGCGTTTTCCTTGAGGTCGCCTTCTTCACGGCGTTCGTTAATTTCGGCTGCGATGACAGGGCGATTGTCGATGAGCTGCTGAAGCTCAGCTTCAAGCTTGGCCTTCATCTCCGGGGTGATGTACTGCTGCTGAGTTTGCGCCATCAGGTAAAAACCTTCCCTATATATGTCAAACGAGCCCGCCGGTTGGCGGGCAACTTTACCAGGCGGATAATAGCACAGCTGCCGCGCAGGTGGTGCACTGGTGAGGCTTAGCGGGCGTCGTAAAAGGTGCTGGTGGGGTCCATGTAGAACGGCAGATTGTCCGAGCAGCCGTAGACACGTCCTGAGACTGCCGGCTCGCGCACCGGTAGTTCGACGGCGACCCGCTCGAGCTCCTGCCCGCCTGCGGGGAGTACTACTTCTCGACGCCCAACTTCGGCATGCGCGTAGTTGACCGCAGTGACGATGCAGTACGAAGGGGCCTCGACGTCTTTGCGTGATACATCGATCCACATGCGTGTGGTGTTGTCGTCAACAGCTTCGAGCGAGATGAAATCCGCAGTGACGGTGCGGGACTCCTGCTTCTTGAAGTAGTCAAAGACACTGTAAAGCAGCACGACGACGAGGCCGATGGCGATCAGCGCGACGATCCGGCCAGCGGCGTTGCTGCGTTTCGTGGCTGTCGGGGTGGTGCTGGAGCCGTATCGGGATGTTGGGCGACTGGGAGAAGTCACGGTTACCTACCTCGCTGAATGACGCTGGATGACGCTGTAGCTGCAATCCGTTCCAATGGTACTAAGATGGCGCGAAGTTACGGAATCAGGCCCCGAAGAAGTTCTAGGAGGAATAGTGGCCGGCTTGCGCTTGATGGCGATCCACGCACACCCAGACGACGAGTCCTCTAAAGGTGCAGCAACGATGGCAAAATACGCATCGGAGGGGAACCGGGTGCTCGTCGTCACATGTACTGACGGGCGACGAGGCGACATCTTGAACCCTGCAATGGATCGGCCGGGCGTGCTGGAGAACATCCTCGAGGTCCGGGAGCAGGAGATGGCGGAGGCCGCGGAGGCCCTCGGCGTGGAACATCAGTGGATGGGGTACGAAGACTCGGGTCTGCCACAAGGCGACCCGCTGCCCCCGCTGCCGGAAGGCTCGTTCGCGACCCAAGACCCGGAGGCAGTGACGGCGCATCTCGTCGAGTCGATTCGAGAGTTCAGGCCGCATGTCATCATTACCTACGACGAAAACGGTGGCTACCCGCACCCCGACCACTTGATGGTCCACGAAATCTCGATGCTGGCCTGGGACAAGGCGGGAGATCCATCCTTTGCTCCCGAAGCAGGGCAGGCGTGGACGCCATTGAAGCTGTACTACAGCCATGGATTTATCCTGCAGCGGATGCGTCTTCTGCAGGACCGCTTGTACGCGCAGGGAAAGAAGAGCCCGTACGAGCTGATGATTCAGCGGTGGGAAGAAAACAAAGCGGATGTGATGAGTCGCGTGACCACAAGGGTGGAGTGCGCGGAGTACTTCCCCCAGCGTGCAGCAGCGCTGACGGCACATGCGACACAGATTGATCCGGCGGGCGCGTTTTTGGCGAGCCCAGTTGAGGACCAGCAGGAGGTATGGCCGACAGAAGAGTTTGAGTTGGCCAGAACTCGCGTAGCATCAACGTTGCCGGAAGATGATCTCTTCGCCGGTATTGACCCGAAGACCGCGGACGCGCTCGCTGAAGGTTTCGGGCAAGAGCGCTAACATTTTCAGCACAAGGAAGACGAAATACACATGATGACGACAGCACACGCAGCGATTATCAACACCTCTGCTTACTTGGTGGCGCAGGCGCCGAAGGAAAACCCGGTGGGGCCGGACTTTGGCAAGGCTTCGCCATTCGGCCTGTTGCTGTTGGTGATGCTGGCTGTGGTCATTTTGTCTCTGGGGTTTGCGTTCCATCGCCGGTACTCGCGGTTCCGCCGTCGCAGCCTCTTCGCTGAGAAGCACGGAATCGACCCGTTTGACCAGGAGGCGCTGGATAAGGCCATGGCGGAGGCGGGTGTGCTTGATCGCCGGAAGAAGCGTTGGATCTAAGGCATCTAACATACATACCGTTGATTGGTGAGTAAGGTTGGGTCCGTGAGTAGCCTCCAAAAAATTCTGTATCCGCTGTATGAAGCGCGCCTGAAGCGTGAGCTGAAGGGCAAGAAACGCCCGAAGCACATCGCGGTCATGGCGGACGGCAACCGACGGTGGGCCCGTGAGGCTGGGTTCACCGATGTTTCTCATGGCCACCGGGTGGGTGGGGCGAAGATCGGCGAACTTGTGCGGTGGTCGGCGGAAATGGACGTGGACGTCGTTACGATCTACCTGTTATCAACGGAGAATTTGCAACGGACTTCGGAAGAAGTTGAGCTGCTGTTCGACATTATTTCCGAGGTGATCGAGGACCTTGCGACGCAGTCTTACTCCTGCAAGGTTCGGCTCGTAGGGCACCTGGAGCTCTTGCCGGATGAGGTTGCAGAAAGGATGCGCCGATCTGCCGACACCACCACAGGCAAAGCTGGCCTGACCGTCAACATTGCGGTGGGGTACGGCGGCAGGCAAGAAATTGTCGACGCCGTTCGCAGCCTCATTAGCGACGCCGCTGCCAGCGGCTGCAGCGTGGACGAACTGGTCAACGCAGTGACCGTCGAGTCCGTGTCGCAGCACCTGTACACCTCAGGTCAGCCCGATCCAGACTTAGTGATCCGGACGTCGGGGGAGCAGCGCCTCTCCGGCTTCCTACTGTGGCAGGCGGCGTACTCCGAGATCTGGTTTACGGACACGTACTGGCCCGCGTTCCGCAAGATTGACTTCCTTCGCGCGTTGCGCGAGTACTCGCAGCGCTCCCGTCGCTTCGGCAAGTAGGCAGCTACCTGGCGCTACATTTTGCGCATGCGGACCCACTGCACTGAATGGTCGGCGCCTTTGCGTAGCACGAGCGAGGCACGGATACGGGTGGGGGCAATGTTTTCCACTAGGTTCGGCAGGTTGATGGACTGCCAAATATCGCGTGCCTTGTGACGGGCCTGCGCCTCATCGATGTCGGCATAGTGCGCAAAGTGCGCGCCGGGCTCTCGAAACGCGGTGTTGCGAAGCTTCATGAAGCGGTCGATGTACCAGCGTTCAATATCGGTGGTGAGGGCGTCGACATAAATTGAGAAGTCGAAGAGGTCGGACACCATGAGGGTCGGGCCGGTTTGGAGGACGTTGAGCCCTTCGAGAATGATGATGTCCGGCTGGCGGACCTCAATGAACTCGCCTGGGATGATGTCGTAGGCGAAGTGAGAATATATCGGCGCTTTGACCAGTGGTTGACCCGACTTGACCTCGGTGACAAAGCGCATGAGGTCGCGCCGGTTGTAGGATTCCGGGAATCCTTTGCGGTCCATCAGGTTGCGCTCTTTGAGCACTTTGCTGGGATAGAGGAATCCGTCGGTGGTGATGAGGTCTACTCGAGGATGAGAGTCCCAACGCTGCAGCAACACTTGCAGTACACGGGCAGTCGTTGACTTGCCGACGGCCACCGACCCCGCAATCCCGATAATGAATGGCACGTGGCCTGGGTCATCACCGATGAACGTCTCTGTGGCCTTCGTAAGCTTTTGTCGAGCCCGTACCTGGAGGTGAATCAGGCGAGAGATCGGAAGGTAAATGTCTTCAACTTCCTGCATATCGAGGTTCTCGCCGATACCACTGAGCTTGGCTACTTCGTCCTCCGTCAAGACTTGTGGCATTTGCGCACGTCGGTGCCGCCAATCGTCGCGGTGAAAGTCCAAATAAGGGCTCGAATCCGAAGTGCGGGGAGATTTCGCCATGCGTATCATTGTTACATTTGTTGTTTCGTGTCGGGGAACTCAGGTTCAGATACTTCTGAAGTTCCTGAATAAAGTGGACTTCTTTCGTAGCGCTGATGCTTATACTGCATAGCAGTGCCAGGCGTAGGTGTGCCTGGGCATGAGCTATAACATGATTGACTGTCTGATCTTGAAAGGACCCGGTGCACGTGTCTGAAGACCTCCGCTACCAGGATCTCGCTACTTTTGACCCCGAAGTTCACGAAGCGATCGTTCAGGAGCTGTCGCGCCAGCGAAACACGCTGGAGATGATTGCCTCCGAGAACTTCGTTCCGCGAGCAGTGCTGCAAGCACAGGGTTCGGTGTTTACAAACAAATATGCCGAAGGCTACCCAGGTCGTCGCTACTACGGTGGCTGCGAGCACGCCGACGTCGTTGAAGACCTGGCGCGCGACCGCGCGAAGGAGCTCTTCGGCGCGAAATACGCGAACGTGCAACCACACTCCGGTGCGCAGGCGAATGCGGCTGTGTTGATGGCGCTGTGCGAGCCGGGCGACACCATCTTGGGCCTCAGCCTCGCTCACGGTGGCCACCTGACGCACGGTATGAAGATCAACTTCTCCGGCAAGCTGTACAACGTCGCTGCGTACGAGGTTGAAAAAGACACGTGCACCATCGACATGGAGAAGCTGCGTGAACAGGCGCGCGAGGTCAAGCCGAAGGTGATCATCGCGGGTTGGTCCGCGTACCCTCGCCACGAGGACTTTGCTGAGTTCCGCTCGATCGCAGACGAGGTTGGTGCGTACTTGTGGGTCGATATGGCGCACTTCGCTGGCTTGGTTGCTGCTGGTCTGCACCCGTCGCCGGTGCCTCATGCACACGTTGTGTCCTCCACGGTGCACAAGACCATTGGTGGACCACGCTCCGGCTTCATCCTGACCAACGATCTCGAGCTGCACAAGAAGCTCAATTCGGCAGTGTTCCCAGGCCAGCAGGGTGGCCCGCTGGTGCACGTGATCGCTGCGAAGGCTACCGCCTTCAAGCTCGCCGCGACGGAGGCTTTCCGTAACCGCCAGGAGCGCACGCTCGAGGGCGCAAAGATTCTCGCCGAGCGCTTGACCCAGCCAGACGCCAAGGAAGCCGGCATCGACGTCGTCTCCGGCGGCACCGATGTCCACCTTGTGCTAGTGGACCTGCGTAACTCCGCGATGGATGGCCAGCAGGCAGAGGATTTGCTGCATAAGGCTGGCATTACGGTGAACCGCAACGCCGTTCCTTTCGATCCGCGTCCGCCAGCCGTGACGTCGGGGCTGCGTATTGGCACCCCGGCGCTGGCGACCCGCGGCTTCGGCAAGGAAGAGTTCGAGGAAGTTGCGGAAATTATCGCCGAGGCGCTTATCCAGGGTGAGAACGCCGACGTCGACGCCCTGCACGCCCGCGTAGACGCGCTGGCGGAGCGGTTCCCGCTCTACCCGGGCCTCGAAGATTGGAAGATGCTCTAAGAGCTACTGCTGCTGCTCGGCCTGGCGCTGCTCTGAATGAGTGGTGCGGGCCGAGCTCAACCATTCCGGCTGGTTTTTCAACAGCTCGTTGATCTCCTCAGTGGTGAGCGGCTTGTCCATGTCGTTTGCTTTGAGTGCGGTGATTGAGATCCCGAGTTTGCGCGCCACCTCGGGGCGGGGGTGTGGCCCATTGCGGCGCAGTTCCTGCAGCCACTCTGGGGGATTGTTCTGTAATTCGCGCAGTTGCGCGTGCGTCACGGCATTGTCTTGGAACTCCTGCGGCGTCGCTGGCAGGTAGATCCCGAGTTTCTTCGCGGCGGTCGCGGCCTTCATCGCGGTTCCGGATGGCTTCTGTGTAGTCATACACCAAACGGTAGCATTGTGCCATGCTATCGCTTGCTTTCGTCACCGGCACAGAGCCAGGGAAGTGGTTTAAACGCTTCGCACAGTCCACACCGCACTCGCTCGATACGCAAGGTGTCGACGACCCCTTCGCTGATCTCCTGGACGAGACGACTTCTACATCGCTGGCGCTGATGCGCCTGCCCGATGACCGTATTACCGATGAATTTCACGTGGTCCGTCTCTATACCGAGGCTCCCGGCGTTGCCGTGCCCAAGGACTCTTTGTTTGCAGAGCTTGGGGAGCGCGTCGATTACGCGGACCTCGAAGGCGAAATCATCAACTGGGTCTACCAGCCGGAGGCGTCACTTGAAGAGCTTCGTGGTGCATTGCAGGTCGTTGCGGCAAACGTTGGCGTGGCATTGGCTCCGTTGCCGTTGTTGAAGGTGCTTTCGAAGAAACAGATCGCGTGTTTGGAAGTTTGGCACGCTCCGCTGGTTGAAACTGAGATTGCGTTGGTGTGGCGGAAAGCCGACGACGGTGACGAGATCCAGGACTTTGTGGGCGTCGCAAAAGGGCGCACCGCTCGCTCGTCGAGGGGGAGTGAGCCGACTGCTGGGACGAGGCGGCGCAAACAGGTGTCAGACTCCCGTGCTGCGCAGGGCAAACGCTTATATACGAAACGTGGGAAAAAGCGCAAGGGTGCGGCCGGGAAAACACCCCGAACGGGGGTGAAACGGAGGCGGCGAAAGTGAAATTTGCATAATGGACACCAGACAAATTCAACAACGAAAGGAAATTTTGATGAATTACAAGAAGGTTTTTACTTCCGCCGTTGCTGCTACCGCTCTGGCCGCAGGCTTGGTTGCTTGCTCTGACGGAGAGGGCGCCGATAGCACTGCTACCACCGCTGCGGATGGTGCTTCCGGCACCGCAACGGTGACCAACATCGAGACTGCTACAGAGGCAGCCGAGACGGAGACTGCTGCTGAGACCGCCACCGACGCTAATGGTGCAGAGGGCTCTACGGAGTCTGTCTCCTTGACTACCGCAGACGGTGAAGAGGTCAAGGTTCCAACCGGTCTGGTCCAGGCAATCGGCCAGTACGCTGACTCGGAGTGGGGCGAGCCGATGAAGGTTACGGAGCACGATGGCAGCTGGATCGTTGACTTTGACAATGACCACCACGTCGCCTGGAATGAAAACACCGGTGGCGCTCCGATCTGGGGCCAAATTGCTAACGTGTGGCTGACGAATGAAGGCGTTATGGACAAGGTTGGCTTCCCAACCGCAGCCGAGACCCCACTTCCAAATGAATCTGGCTGGTTCCAGGAGTTCGAGCACGGCACCATCGAGTGGACTCGTGAAAACAACGACACCGGCGCGTTCGCTGCAAACATCATCGAGAAGTAATTTGTAGCTCTACAACGGCTTTTGTCCCCGTTGGTTGCACGATGTGTGACCAATGGGGACAATGTTTTTTATGACCAAAAAAGGGTTTACCATTCGACCAATCCGGCCAGAAGACTACCCGCAGGTGCGTAGCATCTACGAGATGGGTCTGAGTACCGGAAACGCAACTTACGAGACGCGCGGCTTGACATGGGAGCAGTTTTCCAGGGCGAAGATCATGGAAACGGTGTTTGTTGCCGTTGATGAACACGATGACTCGCGTGTGCTCGGATGGGTAGCTGCGGCGAAGGCGTCGTCGAGAAGCGTGTTCCATGGAGTAGTTGAAGACTCCATCTACGTGCATCCGGATGCGCGCGGCATGGGGGTATCCGGTGCGCTGCTAGACAAGCTCATCGCGACGTGCATCGAACTTGATAAGTGGTCGATTCACTCGTGGATCTTCCCGGAAAACGAAGGATCGGCAGGGCTGCACAAGTCGCGCGGGTTTGAGAAAGTTGGCACCTTCCATCACATGGCGAAAATGTCCTACGGTGAGCGGGAAGGCCAGTGGCGTGACTCGGACATCTACGAGCTGCTGTTGCCGAAGCCGGGAGAAAAGAAACCAGGCAAAAGCCAGGTCTAGTCACGCCTCATCGTTCCTAGTCCAGCGTCTCTTTCAGCGGGTCCTCCCGGACCGGGAAGAGCAGCACCAACGCAACGGCGGCCAATGGGACCATCAGTAAGAACACTGGGGTCAGGCCGTCGTTGTAACTATTAAGGACGGCGTCGCGCAGTACGTCAGGCAGTTGTGCAACCGCGTGCGGGGTGAGGGAGTTGTGCCCACCGGCGCTCGAGAATTGCTCGGCGTAAGGGGCTGCCTCGCTAGGGGCCATCGAGGCCAATGCTTTTGGCAGGCGTTCCGCGAGCTCCTCCGTCATATTGTGAATGAACAGCGAACCAATAAGCGACGCACCGATCGCGGAGCCGATCTGTCGGAAGAAGTTGTTCGTCGCTGTTGCAGTACCGACCATTGCTAGTGGGAACGAGTTCTGGACAATAAGTACCAGTACCTGCATGACTAAGCCGAGTCCGAACCCGAAGATGAACATATAGATACCCAGCGTGGTCAGCGGTGTGGACACTTCGAGCTGCGAGAAGAGGAAGAGTCCGACCGAAACGATGGCCATACCGATGATCGGGTAGACCTTGTAGCGGCCCGTTTTCGCGATAATGAACCCCACGGTAGTGCCAGTGCCCAAGATGCCGATGACCATTGGCAGCATCATCAGCCCCGCGTTCGTTGGCGTGAGTTCGTGCACCATCTGCAGGTAGGTAGGCAGGTAAGCAAGCGCACCGGTCATAGCCAGTCCCAGCACGGTTCCGGAGGCCGTCGTCAAGACCATGTTGCGATTGCGGAACAAGTGCATGGGGATGAGCGGGTTCGGTACGCGCAGCTCAACGAAGACGAACAGCGCTGCAGCGACAACCGCAAGCGAGGAAATACCCAAAATGATAGGCGAGGACCACTCATACTGAGTGCCACCCCACGTTGTGGTCAAAATAAGAGAAGTCGTGGCAACCGCCATGAGCACGGTGCCCAGCCAGTCGATGCTCTGTGCTGACCGCGAACCCTTGCGTAGGTGGAGCACGATTGTGCAGACCGTCATCGCGAGAAGCCCCAGCGGGATGTTCATCCAAAGGCCCCAACGCCAGCCGGGGCCATCCGTAAACCAGCCGCCCAACACGGGGCCAAGCACGGAAGAAACGCCGAATACTGCCCCCATCACACCCATGTACTTGCCGCGGCTACGAGCTGGAACCACCTCCGCGATGATTGCCTGGGAGTTGACCATCATGCCGCCAGCGCCAAAGCCTTGGACGGCGCGCCCGATAATGAGCAGCTGCATTGACTGTGCAAGCCCACCCAAGGTGGAACCAATGACGAACAGGCCAATCGAGCCAATATAAGGCCACTTGCGTCCGACCCTGTCACCGAGCTTGCCATTAATTGGCATCGCGATTGTCATCGTGACCAGGAACGACGAAATCACCCAGCTCATGTGATCTACGCCACCAAGCTCACCGACAATCGTCGGCAGGGCAGTGGAGAAAATCATCTGGCCCAATGAGCTCATCAGCATCGTGATGAGTAGCGCTCCAAAGATCAGGCCAACGTGTGGCTTAGTGTTGTTTACCACTGCAACTCCTTTGCATACTTCGTGACGACGGCAGCTACGCTACGAGCCTGCTCCTTCGGCGAACCCTCCTCTTGGAAATGAAGGCTTCGCGCATAAAGCACAAGCGTTGTCCGAAAAAGTTCCACAACGATTCGGGCTTCTGCCTCTATGGTGACATCTAGACGGCGGTCTTCGGGGTGGCTCGCAAAATGCTCACGCACAGCCTGCTCGAGGTGTCGTAGCGTATCGCGTTTGCGGGCCAGCATCGCGTTTGCCAACGATGGGTTGTCCTGCATGAGCCGCTGGATTCGGCAGGCATCCTCGGCTCGATCTTCGGCACCTGATTCTTCCATTGCATCGATTACCAGGGACAACATGTTCGTGGACGACTCATCAGCAATGCGTGCAAAGCTCTCGCTGGTGAACTCGAGAGGGAAGGGACCAAGCACAGCGTCATCTTTTGAGTCCATGTAGTTGAAGAACGTCCGCCGTGAAATGCCTGCACCTTGGCAGATCTCCTCGACTGTGACATTGTCATAGCCGTCGCGTGCCACAAGCGATGCAGCTGTATCGAAGATTCGCTGCCGTGTTTCGCGGCGCTTTCGCTGCCGGAGACCTTCTGACTGATCGGGAAAATTCACGGAGTGCAATCTTACACTCCGTGCAAAAATATCAAAGAAACCTATTCAACCAGGAGCGATAGTGAGCCTTCCACGTTTGGAGAGCTATCACCGCGGCGCTCGAAAAACTGTGCCTCAACGATTCCCGGCTCCGGGCTGGAGAAGTTCCACAAACCATCATCAGTAGTTGGAGGGCACTGTTTCGTTAGAGCGGAAGCACTGCCATCATGCGCGATAAGCGCCACGCAACCGCTCAGAGGATAGCTGACCATCCCTTGTCCTTCATGGAGGGAGAACACCGCCGGCCACGCCGCTACGGCAGCATCAGGGCTGTGCGATTGGAGGGTGCCTTGGAATGTTCCGGAGGGGGCGTCGTCACGCACTTGCGGAGCTTCAGGAAACGCAGTCACCGTCACAACTGTAGGCACCCCGTTAGGCTCCGGCTTTGGCTGAGCGGACCAGTACGCTGCGGCGAGCGCTATCCCGATAAGCGAGACCACCAGAGCTAAGACACCGCCAATAACCCATGGCTTATTTGAGCCCCCAGCTGTACGAAGCTGCGAAAAAGAATCAGACATAAAAATCATCCCTGGTCGTGCTCATGAACATGGGCAGTAGCAGGGATGATTGTAGCGAAGACTAGTTGCGTTCGGTATGAGCCATCGACAGGACGTTCAAACGCTTGTCGAGCTCCTCCTCAGTCAACGTTTCGCCGTCCACGAAGCCGAGGTCAATCACAGCCTGGCGGATCGTGATGCCCTCCTTCACCGCATGCTTTGCCACCTTCGCAGCGTTCTCGTAGCCGATTGCACTGTTCAGAGGGGTGACGATTGATGGTGAAGACTCCGCGAGCTGCTTCATGCGGGCCTCGTTCGCCTCGATACCGTCAACCAAGCGGGTAGCGAACTGTCGAGAGACGTTCGCCAGCAGGCGAGCGGACTCCAGCACGTTGCGCGCCATCATCGGGATGAACACGTTGAGCTCGAACTGGCCTTGCGAGCCGCCGAATGCCACTGCGGCATCGTTGCCGATCACCTGGGCTGAGACCTGGGTTGCCGCCTCGCACAGGACAGGGTTCACCTTGCCAGGCATGATCGACGAGCCTGGCTGCAGATCTGGGAGGTGAATCTCCGCGAACCCTGCGAGTGGGCCTGAACCCATCAGACGGATGTCATTTGCAATCTTGTACAACGAGACTGCAACAGTGCGCATCGCACCGGAGAATTCCACCAGAGCGTCGCGTGCGGCCTGGGCCTCGAAGTGGTTCTTTGCCTCCGACAGCTGTGTCAGCCCAGTGATCTTCACCAGTTCTGCGGTGACCTTTGCGCCAAAGTCTGCTGGGGTGTTGATGCCGGTACCGACCGCGGTGCCGCCAATGGCGAGCTCGCCGAGGCGGCCAACAGTCGCCTCAACGCGCTCGATGCCGAGCTCGATCTGACGAGCGTAGCCGGAGAACTCCTGACCAAGCGTCAGCGGGGTCGCGTCCATCAGGTGAGTGCGGCCCGACTTCACTACCTCGTGCCATTGCTCAGCCTTCGCAGCCAGTGACTTCTGCAGCACCTGCAGGGCCGGGACCAGCACTTCGACGGCAGCTTCGGTGGCAGCAATGTGCGTTGCAGTTGGGAAGGTGTCGTTCGAGGACTGTCCCATGTTGACGTGGTCGTTCGGGTGGACTTCCACGCCGTTTGCGTGCGCGATCGAAGCAATGACCTCATTAGTGTTCATGTTCGAGGAAGTGCCAGAACCCGTCTGGAAAACGTCAATTGGGAACTGGTCGTTGTGCTTGCCGTCTGCGATTTCCTTCGCCGCAGCGATGATCGCGTCAGCCTTTTCCGCATCGAGCTTGCCCGAATCCTTGTTGACCTGCGCACACGCGGCCTTGAGGAGCCCAAGGGCGCGGATCTGCTGGTTCTCGAGGCCCCGGCCAGAGATCGGGAAGTTCTCTACAGCACGTTGAGTTTGAGCACGCCACAGTGCATCAACAGGTACTTTGACCTCACCCATGGTGTCGTGCTCGATACGGTACTGCTTATCGGCCATTCAATCTTTCCTTTACTTGATACTTACAGAAAATCGACGCTTTGAATTACTTGATCGGGCCGGAGTAATCGATCACCGAGTACTCCTGAAGCTTCGGCAGCTGGTGGAGGGACTCCACGTAGCGGACGGTGCCAGACTTCGAGCGCATTACCAACGAACGGGTGGTAGCGCCATTCTTACGGTAGGAGACGCCGCGCAGCATGTCGCCGTTGGTGACACCGGTAGCCGCGAAGTAGCAGTTATCGGAGGCCACCAAGTCGTCGAGGCCAAGCACACGGTCGAGATCGTGGCCCGCTGCCAGCACGCGTTCGCGCTCTTCATCGGACTGCGGTGCGAGCTGGCCCTGGATCTCACCACCAAGGCACTTCAATGCACACGCCGTGATAACCCCCTCCGGTGTGCCACCGATGCCCATCGCCATGTCAATGGAGTTGGTGTTCTGGGCAGCAGCGATGGCACCAGCAACGTCTCCGTCCATAATGAAACGTACCTTGGCACCAGCCTTGCGAATCTCCTCAACCAGCTTGTTGTGACGTGGGCGGTCGAGTACCACCACAGTCACGTTACCAACGCCGACTCCCTTGGCTTCTGCCACTGCCTTAATGTTGAACTCGACGGACTTCGTAATATCGATGACCCCGACAGCCTCAGGGCCGACTGCAATCTTGTTCATGTAGAACGCGTCCTGCGGGTTGAACATGGAGCCACGGTCGGCAGCCGCGATAACCGAAATAGCATTCGGGCGACCTTCCGCCATCAGGCGCGTGCCGTCGACTGGGTCAACCGCCAGATCAACCTGTGCGCCAAAACCGTTGCCGACACTTTCGCCGTTAAACAACATCGGCGCCTCGTCCTTTTCGCCCTCGCCAATGACGATGACGCCGTCCATCGTGACGGAGTTGATCATCTTGCGCATAGCGTCGACTGCGGCGCCGTCACCTTCATTTTTCATCCCGCGACCTACCCAGCGGCCAGAGGCAAGCGCAGCAGCCTCGGTAACGCGCACGAGCTCCATTGCAAGGTTACGGTCAGGGAAGTTTTCAGAAGTTTGTTCAGACATGAAACAGTGCCCTCCTGCGGCAAACTAGTTTTAGTTGTGACAACATCGACATCATGCCGCGTTGCAAAGCCATACCACTGCGGTCTGGCACACCTCTATCATGGCACTTTTGCCAGACATGAACCGTCGTTTCTACACCTAAAATAGGGCAATGCTGCGAATAGTGGTGTCTGAACTGGGGACTTCCTGCGTAAAAAGCCAACGCGCGGGGGTAAAAGACAAATTCGGGGGTATCAGGAATCCATGTCATACTGGAGCGCGTGGCTCAAGAAAACAAACCTCGCATTTTCCAAGACGGCAGAGACATGCTCATCAACGTCATCTTGATCGTGGTCGTCATGATCATTGCCGTTGGTGCGACCGGGCTGTGCACGTTCAATCCCGGTAAGCCCGAAAATGGGCCTGTGCAAGAAGTCGATGCGAAGACGTTCCTTGGCCTTGAGGCTCGCGGAGTCGATTTTCCGGTGCGCTACCCCGAAATGCCAACAGGTTGGGTGACGAACTCCGCGCGGCGAAGCATGATCGCTCAGCAGCCAGCTCCAGTCGTAGGGTGGGTCACGCCCGATGGTGGCTTCATCCAGCTGACGCAAACGGGTGCGGACAGCAAAACGGTCCAATCCGAGGTCGACGGAAAGCAGCGCACGCTTGACCGCCAGGACACGATCGATGGCCACAGCATTGAGATATTCAAGGGTACCGAGGCGAAAACTCGCCCACTGTGGGTTATCGATGCTGGCGACGCACGATTCGCCGTCACAGGTGCCGGAACAGACGCCGAGTTTGAGGAACTGATACGTACTGCGCTCGCGACCGAGCCGCTGTCAGCGCAGTAGACGCCGTGGCAGCAGGCTATTCCGACTGTGGTGTTTGCTCAGTCGCGTCGCGCTGCTGAATAGCGGCCTCGACACGTTTTGATGCTCCCTCGAGTAGCTGCTCGCAGCGCTTCGCGAGCCCCTCGCCGTACTCCCAATACTTCAGTGATTCGTCAAGGCTCATTTGCCCGAGCTCGAGGACCCTCACTGTTTCTACGAGTTGCTGCCTAGCTTGCTCGAACGAAAGCGTTGCGGGGTCGGGGAATGCGGCGTCGGTGGGTTGGCCATTGCCATACGTGTTTTCGGACATGGATTGTCTCCTTGATGCTAGATGCTAGTGAAATTGCTGTGTGGATTTAATCGGCGGGGGTGGTCCCCATTGCTGCTGCGGTGATGGAACCGTCCGCGACGCGGATGCGCAGCTGCGATCCGGGTGGTGATTGTTCGATGCTGGTGACAACCTCAGGATCGGAATGGTCGCGGGGGAGGACTTGTACTACGGAATATCCGCGCGCGAGAGTTGCTGCTGGCCCTAACGCCGAAACTTGTGAGCGGAGCGCAGCGACCTGCTGCGTTTCTCGCGCCAACAGGTGGCTGATCTCTCGTCGCATCGAAGCAACCTGCTGTGAGACCTCTTCGCTTCGACGCTCAATTGCCAGTAACGGGTTCTGCATCACCGGACGCGAGCGCCAGTACTGGATCTCTTCCGATTTGGTGGAAACCCAGGTGCGCAGCGCCTGCGCGCTGCGTGCGCGCGCCTCAGACAGAAATGCAAGCTCCTGGGTGGCATCGATGACGACGCGTTTAGCGGCGTCGGTTGGAGTGGCCGCGCGTAAGTCAGCGACGTTGTCGAGCACCGGGTTATCTGGCTCGTGGCCGATGGCAGACACTACCGGCGTCCCCGCCGCAGCTACGGCGCGTTGCAGTGCCTCCTCAGAAAACGGCAGGAGATCCTCGACCGAGCCACCGCCGCGGGCAATGATGATGACCTCAACATTGGGGTCCGCGTCAAGCGTCTGCAGGGCCTGAATGACCTCGGGTACCGCGTTCGGTCCCTGTACCGCGGTGTTGATCACGCGGAATTGGACCGCGGGCCAACGGCTCTGCGCCACGGAAAGCACGTCGCGCTCGGCGGCTGAGCCGCGACCAGTAATGAGGCCAATCGTGTTCGGGAGCAGGGGAATCGGCCGTTTGCGGGCGCGGTCAAAGAGACCCTCACTTGCAAGCTGTTTCCGAAGCTGCTCAATCTTCGCGAGCAATTCACCGATACCGACGTGGCGAATCTGCGTCGTCCACATCGAAAAGGAGCCGCGGCCCTCGTAGAAGGCCGGCTTGCCGTAGATGACGACGCGGTCACCGTCCTTTGGTGGCGTCGGCAAGCTCCTTAAGTAGTCCGAGGAAACCGTAAGCTGCACGCTCGTTTCCTGCTGCGTGTCGCGGAGGGTGAGATAGGAGAATTTCCAGCTCGGCTTGTAATTCACCTGCGTGAGCTGGCCTTCAACCCACAAGTGGCCCAGACGGTTAATCCACCCCTTGACCGACTTATTCAACTTTGCCACTGGCCATGGCTGTTCAGGGCTACTTGGTGAGGCTGAACGCTCACCTTGTGCTTGTGTCAACACCGCTCCTTTCCCAGCGTGTCGATGGAATACGCTGTCATTGTTTCATAGATAGATCACCACAAGAATGTGTACCTACTGTTTTAGACGTTGATTCGGTAGGGTCGGTTCCATGACAAATCAGGGTAAAAAAGTTCTTCTGGCAGCACCTCGCGGTTACTGCGCAGGTGTGGATCGTGCAGTTGTCACTGTAGAAAAGGCGCTGGAAAAATACGGAGCCCCAATTTATGTGCGAAAAGAGATCGTCCACAACAAGTACGTAGTGGAAACACTAGAGAAGCGCGGCGTCATATTCGTTGACGAAACCGACGAGGTCCCCGAAGGCTCGCACCTTGTTTTTTCCGCGCACGGAGTTTCCCCCGCGGTCCGCGAAGCAGCGGACGGGCGCAACTTGCTGGCGCTCGACGCCTCGTGCCCGCTCGTGACCAAGGTGCACAACGAGGTGAAGCGGTTTGCCAAGCACGGATACCAGATCTTGCTCGTCGGCCACGAGGGCCACGAGGAGGTCGAAGGTACCGCAGGTGAGGCCCCGGCGGTCACCCACCTCGTTGACGGGGTCGAGGGTGTCGACGCCCTTCCCGACTTCCCAGAGGGGACGAAGCTAGTGTGGCTATCCCAGACCACCCTGTCTGTTGATGAAACGATGCTGATCGTTGAAAAGCTGCGCGAGCGCTACCCAGATCTAGAAAACCCGCCTAGCGACGACATCTGCTACGCAACGCAAAACCGTCAGGTAGCAGTGAAGAAGATCGCACCGCAGACGGAACTCGTTATTGTGGTCGGCTCGCAAAATTCTTCCAATTCGAAGCGCCTGGTGGAAGTAGCGCTCGACGCTGGTGCCAACAACGCATACCTCATCGACTACGCCCACCAAGTACAAGACGAATGGTTCGAGGGCGTCAACACCGTTGGCGTAACATCGGGAGCTTCGGTGCCGGAAATTCTGGTTCAGGAGCTGCTCGCGGAGCTGGCGAAGCGCGGTTACACCGATGTAGAGGAAGTCACCACTACGGTAGAGACGATCACGTTCGCGCTGCCGCGGGATCTGCGTCAGCCGCGCCGTAGCAGCTAGTGCTCGTCTAGCCTTCGCCTAGCGATCTTCGTTTTTGTACAGGTCCTCGCCAAGGCGTGAGGCAACTCGCCGGGCCCGCTCCCCACGGGGGCGGGCCTGACTACGTTCTGCCTTCGTTCGCTTCAACAGCTCATCGACCGTGATGCCACCCTGGCTGCGTTCACGGGCCCGACGACCTTCGCTATTGGTCCTGCGGTTCGACTGGCTCATGCGGCGGCGCTGCGCTCGCTCCCGGCGCAGGACTTCATCGTTATGGCGTTGGATCAGCCAGTAGCGCACGATGGCGATCACCAGGGCACCAGCAGTCACCGTGAAGAGAATAGGGAAGTGCTCGATTACTGGGTAAAGCACCATAAGGATAGCGGTTTTCCCGCCTGCACCAGCGGCCCCGAGCTGATTGCGTGCTGAAATCAGTCCAAATCCAAGCAGCGCAATGACGAACAAAAGCGGGGTAGCCGCGACGGTAAGGAACAAACCCCGCGGGTCTACCAGCGTTGTCACGGCGATGACCGCGACGCTGAACAGTACGAGCAGAGGCCATCCGATGTATCCCGCCGACGTTGCGATGACGACGCCGGTCAGCAGCGCAGCAAAGATAATGCCGATGCTGGAAACGGTAGGCAAACCGTGGAAGGTGGCGGTACCAGAGCGCGGGGATCGGAGAGAGTTTTGAGACACGCTGGGCATTCTACCCGGCCTACCCCCGAGTCTTGCCAGTTTGACCCGCTCCAGGGGCTAACAATTCGACGAATCTGAGTCGCGGAGTCTCGGTCGCGCATCGATAGGGTGAAGCTCCGGCGCGCTCGACGAGTGCCCAGCTGCACCTAGTTCCTCGAGCTTACGAGCGGTGACCATCACCCGACTGTCGAGCGACGCCAGTGTTGCGTTGTACGACTCGACCGCCTTCTCAAGACTGCTCCCGACGCGGTTGTAGTGCTCTGTCAGCGTGCCGAGACGCCGGTACAGCTCTTCGCCAAGACGCTGGATGGTCTGCGCCTCCCGATTCATGGAATCTTGCCTCCACCCAAGTTCAACCGTGCGCAGCAGTGCGAACAGCGTCGTGGGGGTCGCGATGACGACGTTGCGGGCAAAAGCGTAGTCGAGCAGCTCCGGGTCGATAGCGAGACCGGCGTCCAAGAATGGGTCAGCTGGGACAAACATCACGACGAATTCCGGGCTGGGCTGAAATGCCTTTATGTATGACTTTGAGGACAGCGTATCGACGTGGCTTCGCAGCAGGTGCGCGTGTCTACGCAGGTAGCCTTGCTTTTCTTCCGGGTCTTCCGTGTTGAGCGCATCGAGGTATGAAGAAAACGGAACCTTGGCGTCGACGATTATGTTTCGATCCTGGGTGAGCCGGATAACCATGTCCGGGCGTAGCGAGGCGCCGTCGAAACGCATGTACGCCTGAGCGTCAAAGTCGACGTGCTCTACCATCCCACCCAGCTCTACCACGCGCTGCAGCTGCACCTCGCCCCATCTGCCTCGGACCTGCGGTGAGCGCAGTGCAGTGATGAGCTGATCAGTCCGGTCCCCGAGCCTGGATGAGGTGCGCGCAATTGCTTGTACTTGGCCTGCCAAGGCAGACTGCGCTACTGCTTGCTCTTTATCGATGTCTTCGAGACGAACCTGTAGGTCACGAAGTGCCTGTGCCAGCGGGCGTAGATCAGTAGGCGGGTGCTGTTGGGGGTTGGTACGCTGCATCCAAAACGTGCCGCCAAAAAAGCCCAGGATGGCCCCAACGAGGAGGCCCGTAAAGATCAATAGCAGTGCGGTCGATGCGTCCATGTGCATTAGTAGAGCACATGAGCGGGACAAAACTAGGCGTTAGGACGCAGTCGATCGAACACCTGTTTTAACTTGTCGGGCTTGTACCGCGGACGGAAGCGGCGATCGGGTTGATCAAGATCCTCCTCCGCGGACTCTCCCTGCGCAGCCTCCGAGGGGACAGTGGCTGCCCATTCATCTTCCTCGCGCAGCGCATCGCGCTTGTGCTGGCTTTCGATGCTTTCCAGCTCAGCAATCGCACGACCTTCCTCGGTGATGAAAGAAAGATCTTCCGGGCGTACTTCCCCTGAGTGGATGCGCACAATATCGAGCGCGTAGCGGTAGCAAACCGCGATCATCGCAGCTACGGGGACTGCCAAGAAGGCACCAATCAGGTTGAAGAGTCCACCACCTACGGTCACGGAGACCAGCACGATCACTGGATGCAAGTTCATTGCACGGGACTGCAGCATCGGGGAGAGCACATTGCCTTCCAGCTGTTGGACAACAATGACGATGGCAAACACAATCAACGCTTGGGTTACGCCAAGCGACACCAACGCGACCAAAATGGCAAGCGCGCCTGCCACAACCGCACCCACAATCGGGATGAACCCCGCGATGAACGTCAGCACAGCGAGCGTGAACGCCATCGGGACGCCCACGAAGTAAATGCCGAGTCCGATGAAGATGGCGTCGACAAGCGAGACAACAGCTTGGGCGCGAATAAAACCACCAAGCGTGTCCCACGCTCGAGTGAAGAGCTCAGTGAAATGAAGGCCTGCGCGACCCCCGGTAGCACTGCGAAGCCATGGCAGGAACTTGTGTCCGTCTTTGAGGAAAAAGAAAGTCAAGACGAGCACGACGAACAGAGTGACAATCAGGCCTGCGGCAGTGCCAATACCCGTGAATACACCACCAGCGATTGCCCCGGCCTGCTTCTGGAGCCACTGCGCAATCTCGTTCACGCCCTCATCAAGATCATCGGGGTTGACATTGAGCGGTGGACCCTGCAGCCAGAGCTGCAACCGCTGCACACCTTCGAGCGCTTGCAGATAGAGCAACCTCGAGTGCGCCGCAATGTCCGGGGCAATCAACGAGACGAGAAAGCCGAGAAATCCAAAGAAGCCAAGCAACGTCAAGAGCGCCGCAAATCCAGCTGGTATGCCATGCTGGCGCAGCCAGCCCGCAACGGGCGCGAGCACAGTGCAGATGATGAGCGCAAGAACAACCGGAAGAATGCCTGCCCAAAACATCCCGATCACTTTGCCAAGCGCGGCCAAAAACACTGCGACAATGAGGACTCGCAGCGTCAGCGTCGCGGCGGACTTGATCCACGCGCGGTAGACAATGCCGCGATCAATCGGATTGGCGTCGTAGTCGAGAGGTTTCTGAGTGCTCACGCGACCTATTGTGCCCCATCCGAGGGAGAAAGAAACGTAACCCGACCGCGAGCTGCAAACTTTTCGACGGCAACGCGATGGGTGGGCTAGGATTGGCCAGCGTGAGTCTTACACTTGGAATCGTCGGTTTGCCCAATGTCGGAAAGTCAACCCTTTTTAATGCGTTGACGCGGAATGATGTGCTCGCTGCGAACTACCCGTTCGCAACCATCGAGCCGAACGTGGGGTTGGTTGAACTGCCAGACCCGCGCCTGAAGCGCTTAGCTGAGATCTTTGAATCCGAACGCATCCTGCCCGCGACGGTGTCGTTCGTTGACATCGCTGGCATCGTCAAGGGGGCGTCCGAGGGCGAAGGTATGGGCAACGCCTTCCTTGCCAACATTCGTGAAGCAGACGCCATTTGCCAAGTCGTTCGCGCCTTCGCTGACGACAATGTCATTCACGTCGACGGGAAAGTCGACCCCGCATCTGACATCGCAGTCATTAACACCGAGCTGATCCTGGCTGACCTGCAGACGATCGAGAAAGCGTTGCCGCGCCTGGAGAAGGAAGGCCGCAAGAGCAAGGACGTGGCAGCAGAGGCCGAGGAGGCCAAGAAGGCGCAGGCAGTGCTTGAAGACGACCGCACCCTTTTCGCCGCCGCAAAGGCAGGAGACATCGACCTCGATTTGCTCCACCACCTGCACCTCATGACGGCGAAACCATTCCTCTACGTATTCAACTCCGACGAAGCCGTGCTCACCGACGAAGGCCGGAAACAAGAGCTGCGAGAACTTGTCGCACCGGCAGAGGCAGTCTTCCTGGACGCGCAAACAGAGACCGAGCTGCTCGAACTAGACGAAGAGGACGCGTCGGAACTCCTCGCCTCCGTTGGACAGGACGAACCTGGACTGGAAACGCTCGCAAAGGCAGGCTTCGCAACCCTCGGCTTGCAGACCTACCTTACTGCTGGGCCGAAGGAGGCCCGAGCCTGGACGATCCACCAGGGCGATACCGCACCGAAGGCTGCGGGCGTCATCCACACCGACTTTGAGAAAGGCTTCATCAAGGCCGAAATCGTCAGCTTCGAAGACCTCGACAAGTTTGGGTCCATGGCCGAAGCACGCGCCAACGGCAAGGTGCGTCAAGAAGGTAAGGACTATGTCATGGAAGACGGAGACGTGGTCGAGTTCAAGTTCAATGTAACTTAAGGCGCGCCAGTGTTAGTCGTATGACAACACGTGCTGCCATTTACCTTCGCATCTCGCTCGATGCTGCAATGGACGGTCTTGCCATCGAGCGTCAGCGCGAAGACTGTGAAGCCATTGCAAAGCAGCGTGGCTGGATGGTCGTGTACACCTATGTGGATTAGTCGATCTCGGCCTCTAAGAAAGACGTGGAACGTCCCGATTACGACGCGATGGTGGCTAGTCTTCAGTGAGGCGAGCTAGACGCGATTATCTGCTGGGACTTGGATCGTCTAACGCGGCAGCCCGCGCAGCTCGAAGGGTGGATCGACAGAGCGGAACAGCACGGGTTGAAGCTTTTTACCGCGAATGGTGATGCGGACCTCAGTACTGACGGAGGCCGGATGTTCGCGCGCATCAAGGCGGCCGTAGCACGCGGTGAAGTCGAGCGTAAAGGGGCTAGGCAGTCACGCGCCCAACAGCAGCGTGGAGAGCGAGGGCAGACACCGTCCTCGCCGGCTACGGCGCAACGCAGGCGATGCCAGGCCCGCTGTTCACGTTCGCGTCCTTCCTCGGTGCCAGACACCACGCGCAGGTGCGGCCCTGGCTGGAGCGAATGCCGCGGTGGTCGGCATTCTCGGTGCAGCGCTGTACACCCCGGTGTTCACCGCCGGGGTTTCCGGCGTGATCACTCTGTCCATCACCGTGGTCTGCTACGCCGCGCCCACCTCGTGGAAGGTCCCGCCCTGGGCGGTCGTCATCGGCGCGGCCCTGGTCGGCTGGATTGTGCTGTGAACTTCGCTCTCGTCCGGTGCTCGGCGCTGAAGCGCGCCAAGGGAGGGAACCGGGACTAGAGCGTCACGTTGGCCAGCACCGCACCGGTGGGTTGCGCCGCGCCGGCGGCGACTTCCTCGGTGACGAGGACTGAAGCAGTTCCACCGGGCAGCGGCATCCACACGTCGTCGTGGGGTTCTTGGCCGATGACTCCAGCCGATTCCATGGCGCCGTCATCCATGACTGCCCACACTTGTGCCCCCATGCCGTCGTCGAGAGCTGGCTGGCCGTTGACCATGGCGCCGCCCTTGCCCATGTCAGAGCTGATCACGATGTCGAGGCTCGCGCCCATCGCGTCGGCCTGACCTTGACGCGCGTCGTCGGCCTCCATAATTGCGTGCATTTCGTCGACGCCTTGGGCTGCCACGGATTCGCGTGACTCGTCGACAGTGAATTGGGTGACCGCGAACCCGCCACCGGCGATGAGCACAACGGCGGCTGCTGCGGCGGTTGTGAGACGTCGCCAGGACCGGTTCTTCCGCGCGGTGTCGAAGTCTGTGACCTGGTCGGTAGCGTCGATACGCTCCATGATTGAGCGTTTGAGCTCCGGTGGCGGAGTGACCGGCGTGGCTGCGGAATTGAAGAGGTCCTCGATATCTTTATCCATCACAGGCCTCCTTTCAACGACACGGCCTTGCGAAGCTTTTGCAACCCGTCGCGTACCCGGGTTTTGGCTGTTCCGAGAGCGACGCCAGTGGCATCGGCGATTTCTTGGTGGGTGAGTTCCCCAAAATACGCGAGCATGAGCGCACTTCGATGAGGCTCTCCGATTGAATCAATGAGTTCTTGTAGCTCCTCAGACTCTAGTCGCTGTTGAGCTTCGTCCTCAGCGGCAGCGACCCACGTGGTCAGTTGACTGTTGAAATCGTCGGTGTCGCGGGCTTGGGAGCTGCGCCAGCTCCGCAGCCGATCGATGGCGCGCGATTTGGCGAGCCGCAGTACCCATGACTTGGCGCTGCCGCGGTGTGGGTCGAAGGTGTGGGCGCTTAGCCATACCTCCACGAAGACTTCTTGGGTGACCTCTTCCGCTTGGGCCCGGTCACGCAAGATGTGGGTGGTGAGACCTAGAATCTGTGGGGCCAGAACGTCGTAAAGCTCGGCGAAGGCGACTTTATCGCCCGCGCGCACGCTTTCTAAGAGACGGTCCGGATCCACGGATTCTAAATCTAACACCTGGGTCATGTGCTACTTGGATTCTTCCATCATTTTGTCTTCGCTCATCATGGCATCGGAGGACGGTGCCATGGAATCGCTCATCATCGCCTCGGAAGACGGTGCCATGGAATCTTCGCTCATCATGGCATCGGAGGACGGGGTCATGGAGCCGTCCATCTTGTCCTCCATATTCTCCTCGGAGTCGTTGCATGCGACGAGGCCGACGGCGGCGATGACGATGGCGCTGGCGCTGGCGATTGCGCGGTTGATAGACATAGCGTCTCCTTCACTTTTTCGGTTCGCAGGCGCAGTGTTTCTGGCCCGTCACTGAGTACTACGGAGCCGGGGGCTGATGCGGATTGGACCAATCCGGTGCGGGTGCTCACTCCGTAGTGCTGGGTGTAGGAAAGGCAACCGGAAAGTAGAGGAAACTCATGATCAGCGTGATTCTTGTCGGATTCATCGGAGGTGTGATCACGGCATTGTCGCCGTGCATTTTGCCGGTGTTGCCGGTGGTGCTGGGTGTCAGCGTCGGGCGTAAACCGTCGCACGTGGTGACAGGTTTGGTCGTGAGCTTCGCCGCGATCGCGCTGCTGGGTACGATTCTGCTTAGTGCGCTGCATTTGCCACAGTCGGTATTGCGCTGGGCGGGAGTGGTGTTGCTGGCATGGGTGGGGCTGGGAATGATTTTCCCGCCAGTGGGGGAGGTGTTGCAGAAGCCCTTTGACGCGCTTCCGCGCCCCACGGCATTGCAGGAGAAAACGCGCGGCAAGGGAGGTTTTCTCATCGGTCTGGCCCTTGGCGCGGTGTACGTTCCGTGCGCGGGCCCGGTGCTTGCAGCGGTGACGGTGGCGGGCTCGACTGGGCAGATCGGCTGGAACACGGTGGTGCTCACTGTCGCGTTCGCGATTGGGTCCGCGCTGCCGCTGTTCGTGTTCGCCCTGGCGGGCAACAAGATCGGTGACAAGGTAGACGCGGTGCAGCGCCACCGTAAGGCCATCGGCGTGCTCATCCTGGTCTTCACTGTGGCGTTGGCTCTCGACGCGCCGGCGGCGATCCAGCGTGCCCTGCCGAATTGGACGTCGTCGCTGTCGAACCGTTTTGAGAATTCGGACTTGGCCAATGACGCTCTCAGCAAGGTCGGCCCAACTGGGAGCGGTTCACTGCAGTCGTGCCGCCGTGCCGACCCCGCGCAGCTGCAGGATTGTGGCCCGGCACCGGAATTCGCGGGGCTGACGAACTGGATCAACACCGACCAGCCGCCGAGCCCGCAGGACGGTGGTGTCATGCTCGTTGATTTCTGGGCGTACGCCTGCATCAACTGTCAGCGTGCGGGGGAGCACATCACCAAGCTTTACGACACTTATCGCGATTCCGGCCTCACCGTCGTCGGCGTCCATTCCCCTGAGTACGCTTTCGAGCACGACCTGGGCAATGTCCGCAACGCCGTAGAAAAGGAAGGTATCCACTACCCGGTGGCGCAGGACAATGACTTCGCTACATGGAGGAATTTCAACAACCGCTACTGGCCAGCCCGCTACCTGGTGGACAAGCACGGCAACGTCCGGCAGATCGTGGAAGGGGAGGGAAGCTACGCCGAAACAGAAAAGCTCGTGCGTGAATTGCTCATCGACGCCAACCCCGACGTCGACCTCCCCGAACCGGTCGAAAGCGGCGAAGCAGCAGGCGGTACGAAGGGCCGCAACCCGGAAACTTATCTCGGCACTGCGCGCGCCGAGTACACCAAGCAGCCCGGTTACACCGACGGCGAGCACGACTTCGGTGAACCGGCCGCTCCGGAGCGCGGCATGTTCACTTTGAACGGGACGTGGATTCTCGAGGAGGAATCAGTGCAGACCACCAGTGGAGGACACCTGGACATCAACGTCTTCGCCAAGTGGGTCCAGCTCGTGGTTTCGGGTGAAGGCGAGATCGAGGTCGAGTATCCGGACGGTGCGACAAAGTCGTTCCCGGTCACAGATGGAACCCTCGACCTTGCGAAAAGCGACACGCCCACCGAGGGAGTGCTGCACATCCGGCCCACGGCAGGCGTGAAACTGTATTCGTTGACCTTCGGCTAGGCAGAGACAACCTTGTCCAGCGTCTCGGCGAACCGCGCGACGGTGCCGTCGACATCGCCCCACTTGTCCAAGCCGAACAGACAGATGCGGAAGGCGGAAAAGCCCTCCGGCTCGCCGACCTGCAGCGGAACACCGCTGGCGATCTGGACGCCGGCCTGCTTGAACGCGGATCCGTTGGCCTGCTCCGGGGCAGTGGCGTACATGACCACGATGGAGGTGGCCTCGAAGCCGGGGGCGGCGACGGAGACGTAGCCTTTGTCCGCCAGCAGCTTGCGCACCTTGGTGCCCAACTCGACCTGGCGGGCGGTGTACATTTGACGCGCATCTTCCCGTGCCCTACTGCTTCCCGAGTTGCTAGATGTTCCGGGAGCGATAGCGCCATGACCGCATCCTGCGGTACTTCTCTGGATTTACTTGCTGTCTTTAGCGGGAAGGTTTCTTTGCGCCGACACGCCGTTGAATTCAAGTTCAACGTGTAGTTCCTGGACAGGGTTACTTTTAGTTGTAATCGCATTTTGGCCCGTAGTCGTTTGAGTGTACTTAAATAGACGCAAGTGCCTCACACTCGGTGCCCACACTCGGCCGAGCCTGCACTAGTCTGCTATGAGTGTCGCTATACGGCATCCCACGTTGAAAGTGATCTCGGAGGTCTGATGTCGCCTAGACCTGGCGGAGAAACAGACAAGCTTGGAAATAGGTACGAGCTTGCATGGGCTATCCGCCATGCCTTATATTGCATCGTCGACGATAGACGGGCGTTGACTGCGGAAGACATCGACGCCGAGCTAAATCGAGGTTCCGAGTTCACTTACGACGACGGTCTCGTTACCGAAGTGCACCAGTTAAAACGACAGAACGGCACTAGTAACAGTTGGACAGTCAAGGCTCTCGCCGATCAAAAGATCTTCGAGGCGGCTGCGGAGCATGTGGCGGCGGGCCGAAGTTACCATTTTGTCTCCCTGGTGCCGTGCCGGCCCTTACAAGAATTGTCCGATCGTGCTCGCAAGTCAGATGATCTAACGAGTTTCACCGACTGCTGGCTTTCTAAAGAGCTAACACCGGTCTTTAACCAATTGGCGGCGGCCGAAATCCTGGGCAATCCCCAAGTGGCCTGGAACACACTTCGCGGAATGCGGTTCTTAGTTCAAGATGAACTCGACATCGTCCGCACGAACAGTATGCTTGCTGTGTGCAGTCTGAGGGGAGCTAGCGGCGACCTCATATCTCTTGCTATAGGGGATATCCTTCTCGACAACCTCGGTAAGCGGTTGACTCGAACTGAACTTTTTGCTCTTCTCGCTCAAAGGGGCATCAAGCCACTGGAACCTGGGTCGCATCTGACGTCGCACCAGCAGGTGTTTAAGATCACGAAAAGCTGGCGTCAGTCCGTTGAACGTGAACTCTTGCAACCACCGATTAAGCGTGCAGAGGCCGCCCACCTAGTGGAGGCGCTTGATAAATATCGGATCGGGCTCGTCGCAGGTACGGCGGGAGGTGGGAAGAGTTCCGTTCTCGAACAAACTGCTGCCGCTCTTGAATCGGCTGGTGCCGAGGTGCTGGCGCTACGATTGGACCGATGTGGTCCGTTCGCGTCGACTGTCGAGTTGGGGCATCAGTTCGGGTTCGAAGTCTCTCCCGCAGTCGCTTTGGCGAGGGCGGCTGACGATCGCGACGCCTTCCTGATTATCGACCAACTCGACGCGGTGAGTCTTGCCTCCGGACGTATGCCGGAGAGTTTCGATGTCGTTATGGATCTCATCGACGAAGCACTGTCAGTGTGCGGAATCCGTGTTGTTATGGCATGTCGCCAGTTCGACATCGATAATGATCACCGTATCCGCGCATTTGCGTCTCGTACCGAGGTAACAACGGTGGAAGTCGACCGATTGTCGAAGGAGGAAGTCGAAGCGGCAGTGACAAGAATGGGACTCGACCTAGCGCGGTTAAATCCATCACAACTAGCCCTTTTGCAGACGCCGCTGCACCTTGTACTCCTGCAAACGATTTCGACTCAGGCTGACGCGCTGGCCTTCCATTCGCGCGGATCGCTCTTTGAAGCGTTTTGGGAGCGCAAGCGACAAGCAGTGCGTTCGCGGCGAGTGAATGTCAGATTCAACGACGTGGTCAGTCGGATCGCCAACGCTGCAAGCGATCTGCAAGCGCTGTCTGTCCCAATCGAGATTCTGGACGATGAGGACCTTATTGAAGACGCCAACGTCCTCGTTTCAGAACACTTGCTTGCGCAAGACGGCGGTCGCATCGCGTTCTTCCATGAAACGTTTTTCGACTACGCCTTCGCACGTCTGTGGGTGTCACGCGGGGAGTCACTCGTTGACTTCCTTCTCCGTGACGAGCAGGCACTTTTTCGACGTGCCCAGGTTCGCCAGATCCTGCAACATCTCTACGAGCGAGCGCCGGATCGTTTCCATACCGAGGTCGAATCAGTACTTACCGCTAACGACATCCGATTTCACATAAAGGAGACAGTCCTTGCCGTCGTAGCTAATCTTCTTGCGCCGACGACTGCCGATGCCGAAGTGATGGTCCGGATCGCCGCGGGACATCCGAGCTTTGAAGACCGGCTCTGGCAGCAGTTGAGTAGACCACAGTGGTTCAGGCGATTCCTTGAGGATGGTCAGATTGCTGCTTGGCTCGATGGCCCGAACGAGGGTATGCGGAATCACGCGTTGAATATGATGGCTAGTGCGGTCAAAGAGCACCCGGTATCGATCGCAAAGCTGTTAGGGGACCGCAAGGCCCAGCCGGAATATCACCGCTGGTTGCGTTGGGTCAGCCGTTTTTCGGATGTCTTTCAGAACCGAGATTTGTTCGATTTGGTGCTCGAAGGAGTTCGCGAAGGCGCCTACGATGGGGCACAGCATGAACTTTGGCTAACGATGCACAACCTGCCTAAGCACGAACCACTTTGGGCGATCGAGTTGTTGCAGGCTCGGCTGATCGATCACGGGGATGCCCTGACGCTTAACGAGGAAGGCAAGGTGACTGTGCTCGGCATGCGAGAGTACAGCGCCGCCGAACTCGTTAGGTATACCGCACATGCTGAACCGTTGGCATTCGTGCTGGTCACGGTGCCGTATCTCCGACGAGTCATGGCGAGGACCGCGATCGAGCCTGGCGTCGACGGCCTGATTCGCGATCTGCACTTCAGCTTTCGCATCAAGGACGATGACCTCGGCAGCTACCGGCTTGATGGCATCCTGCTGGCGGCGTCGGTCCGAGCGCTGGAGAGTGTGGCAAAGAGCGCCCCTGAGGAGATCCGGTTCCTTCTCGAGGAACTGGCTTCCGATCCCTACGACGGATCGCAATTCTTGCTCTACCGAGCATTGTCAGCGGGCGCAGAGCATTTTGCCGGGTGGGCGGCGAGTCTCTTGCTCGAAGGCGGACGTCGTCTCCGTTGCGGCTATATCTCCGATTCCCTATGGGTTGCACGGGAGCTTGTCCTGGCGATTGCACCACACGTGTCCGACGAAATTCACCAGCGGCTCGAGAAGTTGTTTCGAGATTTGCCCTGCGAGTGGGGGAGTAACTGCGGCTCGGGACGCTCGGCTTTCACGTTTCTATCCGCCCTGGAAGAAGCGCGGCTTACTACGGTCGGTCAACGACTCCTCGGGGAATATCGACGGAAGTTTGGGGAGGACGCCCCCGCAGAGCCACAGGGAATTACCGGTGGTTCCATCGGTTCGCCGATCGGACTTGGTGCCGCAAAGAAAATGAGCGATTCACAGTGGCTGAGGGCTATGTCAAAGTATGACACTGACAAGACGAATTGGGCGACCTTCACCGGCGGAGCCCATGAATTGTCCAGCGTGCTGGGCAATCAAGTAGCCGCAAACCCCGAGCGCTTCGCTAGGCTGGCGCTGCGGCTGTCCCCAGAGTTCAATGCGGCTTACTCCGGTGCGATGCTTAGGGGCTTTGGCGAGGCCGATGCGAGCGATAGCACCGCGCCGCTGATCTTCGACGCTGTCCGTCACATTGCTTCGCTGGGACAGGCAGAAAATGATCGGTGGCTCGGGATGGCGCTACAAAAATACTACCGCGAAGTGCCGCTTGAACTGGTCGAACTGATTAGAGACAGCGCTGTGCACGCGCTGGATCCGGCCGATTGTTCTCCTGTGATCGTTCGGGATGGAACGGACGCACCAAGTGCCGTGGATATGCAATTGAACGGCATCAACACGGCACGAGGGAGTTTGGCCGAAGCTCTCGGCGATCTTTTGGTTACCGACAGTGACGGCAAGAGAACTGCACTGGTCGCGCCATATCTCAACGCGATGGCCGGCGATCCGGTACTCAGTGTCCGTTCGTGCGTTGCCTACACCCTCGCCGCCGCGCTACGGCATGCTCGCCCAGAGGTCATGAGGGCGTTCTCAACCCTGATCAATACTGACGATCGTCTCCTCGCCGCCGGATCTGTTCAGCATTTGATGGTCTACATCGGCAACGTGAATCCCGAGGTTATAGATCCGGTAATTCAGCGCATGTTGGCATCGGATGATGCCGAAGCTCGTGAGGCTGGTGGCGCCGTCGCGGCGTTCGCGGCGATGGAATGGGACCGCCCCGATCTTATGAAACAAGCGCTGTCGGGAGACTTTCACGCCCGAAAGGGCATCGCTGAAACCTGTGTTCAGTGTGTCGATCGCACTTCGAATGTCCAACTGGCCACGGCGACCCTAACCCGGCTTATGAACGACGAGGCGGATGGGGTGCGTAAGGAAGCGGCTACTGTGGCGCTTCACCTCCGCGAGCAACCGCTCCAGCCATTCGTTAAACTACTCGCGGCTTTGATCGACTCGCCGGCTTACGAACACGCCACGCCCCAGTTGCTGGTCACGCTACAGTACGCGCCGGATAAGGTCGATGAACTGGTCTTGAGAGCTGCAAAACGGTTCGTCGATGTCTTCGGGCACGATGCCGCGGACATTCGCACCGGCGCAGCTGGAGATGCGCATTACATCAGTGAACTGGTGGTGCGTGGGCTAGCGCAGTGCCGGGATCGTACCCACCGAGCGGAGTTGCTCGACGTTTTGGACTCTCTCTTAGAGCTTGGCGCGTACGGCATCAGTGAGGCCATAACGGATTCAGAGCGGTTATAACCGATAGCGCTCGAAAGGGCCGCGGGTTTCATTGGAGCCAATGTCTCCTGGCGGGAGAGGTTGATCCGATTCGTAACGTGGTCGAGTTCAAGTTCAATGTGTAGCTAGGCCCCGGGGATACTCACGCAGAACTCGTTGCCTTCCGGGTCCTGCATGACAGTCCACACCAATCCCGGCGCCGGGATGGAATCAACCATCACAAAATCGCCGTAATCCGCGGCGATTTCGCAACCGGTTGCGGCGAACCAAAACTCGCCGAGTTTTGAGACACTTGCAATGCCTTGGCGAGCGCATGATTGCTGTATCCCGTAAGCACACCGGGTTTCTTCAAAGATATTCGTGCCTAGTCGAGCAGGGCGCGGTACTGTTTGCGTGCCTTCATGGAGTGAATGATCGTTTCGGTGCCGTCATCCCAGATGAGTACGACGATCTCGAGTAGTCTCATTGAGCCGTCGAACCCGAGGCGCAGTTCCCTTTGAGGGTGTTCCTCATCGAGTGGGGTCTTAAAAACGCAGCCTGAAGTCGCGGCAGTAACGGAGTCGTCTGGCTAGAAGCCGTGTTTCGTGGCGCTTCGGCGTACGTCCATTTCTAAATAGCATTCTTTAGCGCTTCGCGGATTGCCTGAGAGCGTGACCATCCGTTTGCAGCCGCATACTTGTCGAGGTCCGATATCTCCCCGGGGGAAAGCCGAATGGAGATAACCTTCGCAGCATCTTCGTTTCGAGGTTTCCTTCCACGTCGACGAAGTGTCTCTACGTCGTAGCCTTTCTCGGCTTCGGTTACCCACGCATCGATTTGCTCTTCGCTGACTAGCTTCCCGTTGATAGTTTTCATGCAGATAATCGTAATACGGAAAAGGACTTGGTGGCTAGGGAGAGGTTAGATTCTTCCGACAATTCGTCGATTTCAAATTCAACGTGGAACGCAGGGCGGAGCGTGGTTCACGCGTGGCCTTCACTGACGCTTTTCTCCGCCGCAGCACCCGGGGTACCCGCCGACACGCCATGTTATCGACCGACGGTCAATTCACGGTGGAGCACGTGGTCGCGGCCACAGGCACGTGGTCCGCGCCCTTCGTGCCCCACCATCCCGGTACCTTCCGCAGACGCCAATGGCCTCGTCGACCTACCCCGGTCCCGAACCATTCCGCGGCGCGAAGGTCGCGGTGGTCGGTGGTGATTCCGGCCAGCTCACCGCTACCCCCATCGTCGATAGCTTGAACGATCTCGACCACGATCATCTGATCTGGTGCACTGGTTTCCGTCCGGCCCTCGGCCCATTCCGCCACCTCATGCGCGGCCGCGAAACCGCGTCGAAGAATTTACATCTAGTGGGTTACGGCAACTGGACCGGCGACGGCTCGGCTACCCTGATGGGTGTCGGGCCCTTTGCCAAACACACTGCCCAGGTAGTCGCGGGCCGTGCCGATGAAACTCGGCATCAAAAGTTTTGAGGCGACGCTTGGTCCCTGAGCAGCTCGATCCTTCTAAGATCCGCGCTGGAGAGCCAGCGCGCTGGGCGAAGGTGTGTCTCAGCGCTTCGCTCGTGCGGCCCGCAGGCCGTTCAAGATCACGATCACTTCGGCGACCTCGTGAACCAACACGACGGCAGCCAGGCCCAGCACGCCGCTGATCGCCAGTGGCATCAGCACGATGATGATGGCCAGAGACAGCACGATGTTCTGGTTGATGATCCTGCTGCCTCGCCGGGCGTGCTGCAGCGCCTGCGGGATCAACCGGAGGTCGTGGCCGGTGAAGGCGACGTCAGCGGACTCGATTGCGGCGTCAGAGCCGGTTGCTCCCATCGCTATGCCCACCGTCGCGCCCGCCAGCGCAGGAGCGTCGTTGATGCCGTCTCCAATCATCGCCGTCGGTGTTTTGGAGGAGAGCTCGGCGACGATGCTTGCCTTGTCCTCTGGGTGAAGCTCAGCGCGCACGTCGTCGATTCCGGCGATTTCAGCCAGTGCCCGGGCGGTGCGAGCGTTGTCGCCGGTGAGCATGCTCACTTCCACGCCGTTGGCGTGCAGGGTCTGCACGGCTTCGGGTACCTCGGGCCGCAGCTCGTCGCGGACCCCGATCGCCCCGGCTAGGGCGCCATCGACGGTGACCAAGACGCAGGTCTGGCCCTCGGACTCCATGCGCTCAACGTCTGCCTTCAGTGGCCCGGCGTCGATCCACCGGGGGCTGCCCACCAGCACCCGTCGACCTTCGACGGTGCCGCCGATGCCATGACCGGCTTCCTCGCTGATGTCCGAGGCGGCGGGTGCTTCGGGCGCCGCTGCCGCGATCGCCGCGGCGAGGGGGTGCGTCGATTGCTGCTCAACTGCCGCTGCGAAGGAAAGCACCTGGGCCCGATCGAATCCGTCTGCCGGGACCACCCCGGTAACCTCGGGCTGGTTGCGGGTGAGGGTTCCGGTCTTGTCCACCGCCAGGTGACGGATGCCGCCGAGCCGCTCGAACGCCGCGCCGGACTTGATGACCACGCCGAACTGGCTGGCCGCGCCGATCGCGGCCACGACCGTCAGCGGCACGGAGATTG
>OJKZ01000059.1_pt1 | contig 66705 bp, 62 predicted proteins | sample 1596791 | NCBI WGS metagenome assembly OJKZ01 (sample SAMEA3904677, study PRJEB24821) | metagenome | biome: Builtin; feature: hospital; material: surface | place: USA | collected 2013-06-04 | reverse complement strand
TCCGCAATGCGGAGTGGCAGGAGGACACAGCGTGGTAACTATGCCGCTGCATAGTCGTTGGTGTCCACCAACTTGTCCGCAATGCGGAGTCAGTTGCAGAACGGGCTGCACTATGCCACTGCATAGTTGGTGTCCACCAACTAGTCCGCAATGCGGAGGCAGAAACATTGCGTGCCTGACTATGCGACTGCATAGTCGTGGGGTTTCACCAACTTGTCCGCAATGCGGAGTCGGTTCCCACGGTGCTTGGTTGCGCTCTTCGAAAAGTAGCCCAAAGCGCTCCGCCAAAAGTAGCCCACCACCCATGCCGAAATAGATGGTGGGCGCCCACTAGTCCGCAACGCAGAGTCCATAACGCCACGGGCACCACTATGCCGCTGCATAGTTGTTGGCTGGAGCCATTTGTCTGGAATGCGGAGACGGAAACGGGATTCGATATGCTATGTCGCTGCAAAGTCGTTGGTGTTTCCCTGTTGTCCGCAATGCGGAGTGGCAGGAGGACACAGCGTGGTAACTATGCCGCTGCATAGTTGGCGTACACCCATTAGTCCGCAATGCGGAGTGAGAAGGGGATCGATACCCATTACGCTACTGCATAGGCACCGGGAAAGGGCAGGGGGGAGGTCCAACTGTCCGTAACGCGGAGTCATCGCCTTCACACCACCGAAGCCCCCACTAAAGCCACCTGCGCACTTCTGTGAATGCAAAATGAAGCTCAACTGGCTGCAGGATTTTACACTCCGCCCAGGTTGGCGAATGGTGTGATGTGGGGTTTTGCATTGGCGTGCGGGGCAGGGTTGTCGGCAAGGCCAATGGGGGCTGCCGGCGTGGCGCAGAGCGGACGAAACGGCCGGCGCGGGGCGGCAGGGGCCGAACAGCCCCCCAACAGCCAAGCGCTCCCAACAGCCCCAACAACCTCAAAAAACAAACAGAGAACTACAACTCCACGACGGCGTTCTTGGACTGCTCGAGGAGGTCCTTCTTCTTGCGGGCACGCTCGAGTTTGGACCACTGGTCGCCGGGGACGGCGTTGCGGGCCTCGTCGATGACGGCGACGTCCGGGGTGCCCCAGGCGATCGGCATCGGGGTGACCATCTGCCACATCTTCTTGTTCTGGGCGGAGCGCTGCGCACCGACGGCGGCGACGGGGACCTTGGTGCCCACCTTGTCGGAAGTGTTCGGGATCGGGTGATAGACGCGGGAGGTGATGCCCCAGCGGGGCGGCAGGGAGGGCTCGACGTTCATGTTCACCAGGGCGGTCAGGGTGATGGTGGTGCCGACGCGTTCGGTGATGATGGCTGGGGCCAGCGGGTTGGCGTCGTAAAGTTCTTGCGTCTTGCCCACGCTGCGGGGGATGAGCAGGCCCACGACGAGCATCATCAGGCCGAAGAGGGCGAGGCCGAACGTGCCCAGGGTGTGCCAGGGGGATTCGGGGTCGACGAAGAACCAGACGGCTGCGGCGCCGAGCAGGGAGATCACAAAGAGGGCGACGCCTGAAGCGACGAGGCTGCGGGTGTCGCGGATCATTTCGTTGTGTTGCTTTGCGTACTCTTCGTCGACGTCGAACTTGAAAACCTTCATGGGGAAGAGTTTAGAGGTCGGAGGCGTCGACGAGTCGATACGCGTAGCCCTGCTCGGCGAGGAAGCGCTGGCGGTGGATGGCGTATTCGGCGTCGAGGGTGTCGCGGGCGACAACGGTGTAGAACACGGCCTCTGCGCCGTCGGCCTTCGGGCGCAGCAGCCGGCCCAGGCGCTGCGCTTCCTCTTGGCGGGAGCCGAAGGTGCCGGAGACCTGGATGGCCACGGCGGCTTCGGGCAGGTCGATGGAGAAGTTCGCCACCTTGGACACCACAAGGGTGGAGATTTTACCGTCGCGGAAAGCCTGGAAGGCTTGTTCGCGTTTCTTGGTGGTGGTTTTGCCGTCGACAAGTGGGGCGTCGATGCGCGCGGCGATCTCCTCGAGTTGGTCGACGTAGGCGCCGATGATCAAGGTCTGCTGACCTTCATGTTTTGCAAGCAGCTTATCGACGACCCCAAGCTTCGCCTTCGAACACGCCGCCAACCGGTAGCGTTCGCGGGTTTCGGCGGTGGCGTAGGTGAGGCGTTCGTCGTCGCCAAGTGTGGTGCGCACTTCGACGCATTCGGCGGTGGCGATGTAGCCGGCCATTTCGAGTTCTTTCCAGGGGGCGTCGTAACGCTTGGGGCCGATGAGTGAGAACACGTCGTCCTCGCGGCCATCCTCGCGCACCAGCGTGGCGGTCAGGCCCAGGCGCCGGCGGGACTGGAGGTCGGCGGCCATGCGGAAGACGGGGGCGGGCAGGAGATGGACTTCGTCGTAGATGATGAGGCCCCAGTCGCGGGAGTCGAAAAGTTCGAGCGCGCGGTATTCGCCCTTGGTTTTGCGGGTGACCACCTGGTAGGTGGCGATGGTGACCGGGCGGATCTCCTTCTTCTCCCCGGAGTATTCGCCGATCTCCTCGGGCGTGAGCGTGGTGCGGCGCAGCAGTTCGTCGCGCCACTGGCGGCCCGCGACGGTGTTGGTGACCAGGATCAGTGTGGTGGTCTGCGCCTGCGCCATCGAGGCCGCACCCACAATGGTTTTGCCTGCGCCGCACGGCAACACGACGACGCCGGAGCCGCCCTCCCAGAAGGACTCGGCGGCGTACTGCTGGTAGTCGCGCAACTTCCAACCGTCGTGGTTGAGCGCGATCGGGTGGGACTCGCCGTCGACGTATCCCGCGAGGTCCTCCACAGGCCAGCCGAGTTTGGTCAGTTCCTGTTTGATTTGGCCGCGGGCGGATGGGTGGACGGGGATGGTGGTGTCGTCGATACGCGATGCGACCAGCGGAATGATCTTCTTGGAACGGGTGACCTCGGTGAGGATCGCCGGGTCGTCCGCCTCGAGGATGAGCCCGTGCGCGGGGTGCTTGACCAGCTTGAGGCGGCCGTAGCGCGCCATGGTCTCCGCAACATCCACGAGCAGCGGCTGCGGGACGGGGAAGCGGGAGAACCGTTCGAGCACGTCAACGGCCTGCTCGGCGTCGAAGCCGGCGGCACGGGCGTTCCACAGCGCCAGCGGGGTAATGCGGTAGGTGTGGATGTGCTCAGGTGCTCGCTCGAGCTCCGCAAACGGGGCGAGCGCAGCACGGGCCTTGGGCGCATCGGGGTGCGCGACCTCGAGCAGCACAGTCTTGTCCGACTGGACGATAAGCGGGCCGTCGCCGAGAGCCATGCGATCTACTCCTCCTGATAGTAGGCGTTGGTATTCTACGGGCATGGCTGCGAAAAACACATCCGTTGTCCTCGGCGAACGCTACGACAAATTTATCGCCCAACTGCTCGAAGACGGCCGCTACGCCTCCGCCAGCGAAGTCCTGCGCGAAGGCCTGCGGCTAGTGGAGGAGCGAGAGCAGAAGTTTAAGGCACTCAACGATGCTCTGGAAAAAGGGGAGTTGAGCGAGGTTGTCCACGACTTCGACCCCGATGTGTTCATCGCCAAAATGTGCGAAAGGTCCTAACCCCTCCGAAGCACCTGTGACCACTTGGTCACGCTGCCGTTGTTGAGGATCGTGCGCTTGTAAATGCCGGCGGCACCCCACACGACGAGCACGGTGGTGACCGCAGCGAGCGCGAAGGAGCCCGCGAGCTGGATGGCGGTGAAGTCGCCAGCTGCGTAGGTCAGCGGCGCGGTGAAGATGGAAAACGGCGGGATCCAGCTCACGACCTGCATGAAGGTTGAGTCGGTGTTGGACCAACCAAACGACGAGATGTACACGCACGCCATCAGCAGGATCAGAATCGGCATCTGGGTGGACTGCAGGTCCTCGGTGCGCTGCACCATCGCGCCGGCGGCGGCGTAGAGGCCGCCGAAGAACAGCATGGACAGCAGCCAGGCGATAAGCAGGATGGGGAGGGCGGACCAGTCGATTTCGACGTCGTCGATAAGCCCCGAGACCTTCAGGCCGATGCCGCCGACAGCGAGCAACACTGCTGTGGCGAGGAAGCCGAAGATGACGGTGCCCAGCAGTTTGCCGGCGAGGAAGTCCAGCGGGCGAACCGAGGCCAAAATCAGCTCGACGACGCGCGAGGACTTTTCCTCGGTGACGCGGCTGCCCACCTGGGCGGCAAAAGTGATCACGGTGAACATGACGATGATCAGCGCGAAGAAGGTGGTCAGCAGGCGGGTCAACTGCTCTGCGGTGTCGTCGCCTTCGGTGTCGTTGATGTCCACCGGCACAACGTCGATCTGCGGGGAGGCAGCCTCGTAATCGGCGGGGCTAATGCCCAGGGTGCTTAAGGTTTCGGCGCGCGCCTGCTGCTGGGAGAGGGCGTCGAGGCCGGTGAGGATGGTGGTGGAGGGGGAGCCGTCCGCAAGGACCTCCCAGGTGTCGCCCTCGACGATCAGGGCCGCCTGCACGTCGCCGTCGCGGACTAACTGTTCGGCTTCGGTGCGGTCGGTGGCGGTGCGAGCGTCGTAGCCGGCGTCGTCGAGAAGCTGCTCTGCGATACCCACAGTGGCAACGGCCGGGCCGCCGGCCTCTGCCTCCGCTTCGTCCTTGTTTTTCATCCAGGTGCCGAAGCCGATCATGCCGAGAATGGCCAGCAACATGATCACGAGCGTGACAATGACGCCCTTCTTCAGCAGCAGGATCTGCACCTCGCGCTTCGCGGTGGTGGTGATGGTGTGCATGGGGGAGTAGGTCTTCATTACTTCACAACCTCCTTGAACAGCTCGGCCAGATCCGGCACGACGCGGGTGAACTCGTGGACTGGGCCGGCGGCCATGGCGGCGCGGAGGATGTCCTGGTCGTTGTCGGCGGAAGTGGTTTCGACGATGACGTGGGTGGGGGTATCGCTAATAAGCGTGGCGCTTGCGGGGATCCAGCCGCGCGCTTGCGTGCCGACGCGGAACCGCACCGGGCCACCCGAGCGCAACTCGTCGACGGTGCCCTCGGCGACCATGCGGCCGCGGGTGACGATGCCGATGCGGTCGCAAAGCCGCTGCACCAAATCGAGCTGGTGCGACGAGAAGATCACCGGCACGCCGGCGCGGGCGCGGTCGGTGAGCATCGTGCTCATCACGTCCACGGCGACGGGGTCGAGGCCGGAGAACGGCTCGTCAAGGATGAGCACCTCCGGGTCGTGGATCAGCGATGCGGCCAACTGCACGCGCTGCTGGTTGCCTAGGGAGAGGTCGTCGAGCTTGTCGCCCAGACGCTCGCCGAGGCCCAACTCTTCGAGCAGTTCGGTGCCGCGCTGCTTGGCGGCTGCGCCGTCGACGCCGTGGAGTTTGGCCAGGAAGATCAACTGATCAAGGATCTTTTCCTTGCCGTAGAGGCCGCGCTCTTCGGGCATGTAACCGATGCGGCGACGGGAGTCGTCGTCAAGCGGGCGCCCATCGAGGAGCACCTCGCCAGAATCGGCGGTGAGCACGCCCAACGCGATGCGCATCGTGGTGGATTTTCCGGCGCCGTTGGAACCGACGAAACCGTACATTTCCCCATCGTGGACGGTGAAGTCCATTCCGTCGAGGGCCTGGACGTCGCCGAAGCGTTTGTGAAGGTCCTGAATCTGAAACGTAGTCACCCGACAAAAACTAGCAAAGGATTCGACATCGCTCAGGGCGGGTTTACCATGAACTCATGACTGCAACCATCTCATCCCCAGCGGCGCATCTGGCCCGCGAACTCGGCGCCGACGAGGCGCTGTCCACGCGCCCGATCGACCGCATCAAGTACGCCCACGACGCATCCCACTTCCTCTACACCCCCGATGTGGTGGTGGAAGCGCGCAACGCGAACGACGTTGCGGCGGCGTTCCGCGCGTCGGCATCCTCCGGCGCCCCGGTGGTGCTGCGCGGCGGCGGTACCTCGCTGTCCGGCCAGGCAGGCGGCGCAGGCATGCTGGTGGACGTGCGTAAGCACTTCCGCGGCGTGGAGGTGCTTGACGGTGGCAAGCGCGTGCGCGTCCAGCCCGGCTCCACGGTGCGCCAGGTCAACGCGCACCTGGCCGCGTTCGGCCGCAAGATCGGCCCGGACCCGGCGTCCGAGGGCGCCGCAACGATGGGCGGCGTGATTGCCAACAACTCCTCCGGCATGGCGTGCGGTACGGAGTTCAACACCTATAACACCATCGAGTCCGTCACCTTCGTCCTGCCGTCCGGCACGGTGATCGACACCGCCCACCCGGATGCGGAGGCGCAGTTCGCGCGCCAGGAGCCGGAGCTCGTGGACACGATCGAGCAGCTCAAGCGACGTGTGCGCGACAACAAGGAATCCGTAGACATCATCGAGCGCCACTTCGCCCTGAAGAACACGATGGGCTACAGCCTGAACGCGTTTTTGGATTACGACTCGCCGCTGGACATCTTCATGCACCTGCTGGTCGCATCCGAGGGCACGCTCGCGTTCATCGCGGAGGCCGTCCTGCGCACCATCGAGGTGCCGAAACTGAAGACGACCACCATCGCGGTCTACCCGACGCTGGACGCCGCGACGCGCTCCCTGCCGGCCCTGTTTGAGTCGAAGGCGGCGACGCTGGAGTTGATGGATTCGCGCTCCATCAAGGTCGGCCGCACCTTTGATTCGGTGCCGGAGCAGATCACCGGCTTCGAACTTGGCGGCCAGGCGGCGCTGCTCATCGAATACCACGCCAACGAGGCCGAGCAGCTGCGCGAATACGAGCAGGCCGGCTCTAAACTCCTGCGCGAGTTCGACCTGCAGACCCCGGCGCAGTTCAGCACCGACCCCATCGAGGCCGCCAAGGCGTGGGCGTTCCGCAAGGGCCTCTACGCCCAGGTCGCGGAGGCGCGCCCGTCCGGCACCACCGCGCTGCTTGAGGACATCGCGGTGCCCGTCGAAGACCTCGCCGACACCTGCGGCGGGCTGCAGCAGCTTTTCGACGCCTACCGGTACGACGACGCCGTCATCTTCGGTCACGCCAAGGACGGCAACATCCACTTTTTGATCACCGACCGCTTCGAGGGCGACGAGAACCTCACGCGTTACGACGGCTTCAACGAGGACATGGTGGACCTCGTGCTCGGTGCCGGCGGCAACCTCAAGGCAGAGCACGGCACCGGCCGCGTCATGGCGCCGTACGTGCGCCGCCAATACGGCGAGGAACTCTACGACGTGATGGTGCAGCTCAAGCGCGCCGCCGACCCTCGCGGGGTGATGAACCCGGGCGTGATCATCACCGACGACGAGCGCGAACACATGAAAAACTTCAAGCTCAACCCGCAGGTCGAAGACGAAATCGACTCCTGCGTGGAGTGTGGCTACTGCGAGCCGGTGTGCCCCTCGCGCGACCTGACCATGACCCCGCGCCAGCGCATCGTCGTGCGTCGCGCGCGTGCGAAGGCGCTGCAGGAAGGCGACATGGAGCTGGTTAAGCACATCGACGAGGCCTACCAGTACGACGGCATCGACACCTGTGCGGTGGACTCCATGTGTGTCACCGCGTGCCCGGTGGGTATTGACACCGGCAAGTTCATCAAGTCGCTGCGCCGCGGCCAGGCCGGCGCCGTGAAGTCCGCCGGCTGGGCGGCCGCTGCGAAGGCGTGGGGCCCGGGCAACACCCTGGCTTCTGCAGCGTTGACCGGTGCGTACGTCATGCCGACGAGCCTGGTACAGAAGGTCACTGACGTTGCCCGCGCGCTCGTGGGCGAGGACACCGTCCCGCAGTACCGCCCGGAACTCTCCAAGGGTGGCGTGAAGCGGTCCAAGGCGTTTGGCACGCAGATCGGCGCGCCGGGCGCGGAGCCTGTCGGCGTGTTCGTCCCGGCGTGCGTGAACTCCATGTTCGGCCCGCAGGGCGAGGGCGTCGGTGCCTCGGAGGCGTTTGCGAAACTCGTCGAGCGCGCCGGGCTCGCCCTGACCGTTCCGGAGGGCATCGACGGCATGTGCTGCGGCACCCCGTGGACCTCGAAGGGCATGAGCACCGGCCACGACATCATGCAGCGCCGCGTCAACGACCAGCTCATCGCCGCTACCGACGGCGGGCGCCTGCCGGTCGTGGTCGACGCGTCGAGCTGTACGCACGGCTTCCGCGACATGGCCGAAAACATCGGCATCACGGTCATCGACGCCATCGAGTTTGTCGACGAGCACGTGCTCGATCGCCTTACGGTCAACCACAAGGTGCCGTCGGTGACGCTGCACCCGACGTGTTCTGCAACCCACCTGGGGATCGTCGATACGCTGAAGCACGTTGCGGCCGCCGCAGCAGAGGACGTGAACGTTCCGGCCGAGTGGAACTGCTGTGGCTACGCGGGGGATCGCGGCATGCTGCACCCCGAGCTCACCCACGCGGCAACCAAGCGCGAGGCAGCTCAGGCGAAGGAGTTCGGCTCGGCGTGCCACGCGTCGTCCAACCGCACCTGCGAGTTGGGCCTGACCGCCGCGACCGGCGCGGACTACGAGCACATCCTGGAAATCCTGGAGCGCGCCAGCCGCTAGGCCAGCACCACTTTTGTCACCCGCGGCAGGGCGATGCGCACGACCCGGTCCTTGGCCTCGTCGAGCGCGTCCACCTGCCCCGCAGTGACACTCAGCGGCAGGACGGTGATCGTCTTGCCGCGCCCCTGCTTATCCACGTAGCCCACCGTGACATGCCTGCGCGCCCGCGCTGCCGCGCGCAGCGTTTCAAACGCATCCCCGCTGCCAGCATCGGTGGTCTCAGCAGAGCGCAGCTTTGCGACGATCGCACGCACCTGATCCGGCGCCACCCTCCGCGACTTCGGAAGCGTCGATGGCGTTGACGGAACCAGGGCGGGCTCAGGCGCCATGTTGACGGAAACCCCCTGGTCGTCCTCGGCGGTGGGTTGGAGGCCTGCGGTGCGCAGGGCCGTCATGAGCTTTGCCAGAGGCAGGCGCGAGATGGCCACGGTGGGGGCGAGAATGCGCAGGCCTAACTTCTCTGCTGCGGTGGCGATCAGCGCCGGGTCCTCGGAGCGGATGTAGGCGAGTGCTTCGCCGGCGCGGATGGCGCCGTGGGTGCGGGCAGTGTCGTCGATGATGAAGGTGATGGCCTGGGGGACCTCGCCAAGCACGTGGTCGGCCAGCCAGGAGTGGATCTCCGGGGCGGTCAGCCCGCTGTCCAGGCCGCGGCGCACCGACGCCTCCGAGATGCGCCACACGCTGGCAAGACCAGGCGACTCCAGATCCGCGATGCGCTCGATGAACCCGGCCATTGCGGGCTCGAGCGGGCCCGGGGCTAGCACCGTCATGTCGGCCTGGGCGATCAACGTGTCCACCGAGGCGGGCACGAGCGTGGCGGTTGCTGCAGCGACGTCTTCACCGTTGATCAGGGCTAACGTCGGGGTCGGCTGCGCTTGGTTGGCCAGCGCGCCGACGAATTCGGCTTCCCGGACAACCGCGGCGATGAGGTTGTCGGAGAACCCCGACGATTCCAGCGGGGCGTGGAAGAGCATCCGGTCCATGTCGCCCGCGTGGCGCAGCATGGTGAGGCGGGCGTGGCGAAGCGCGGGGGCGTGGGCGTCGTCGCTAAGCAACTTCGCCCCTGTATCCACGCGCCACGGGGAGGCCACCCAGCCGGCGAGCACGATCGCCCACTGATCGGACAGTGTCGCGTCAAGCCAGGTCAGGGCGTCGCGAGTGGCGGCGAGCACATCCTCATCGTCGACGTTGCCGCGGCCGACAAGACCCGCGGACTCGCCGACGGTGACAAGCAAGCTCGGGTCGAACCCAAGTGCCTTCTCCAGGTTTGCCGCCGCGCGCACGCCGACAGTGCCGTCTTTGTTCAGTACCACCGGGGTATCCATCAGCGTCATGACCAGTTGGCGCATCTGGCGCACCGCGTCGAGGCCCTGGGCGGTTGCGGTTTCGTCGATAGTGGCCTGATCGATCTCTGGTACGGCGGGTGGTGCAAGCGGGAACACGCGCGGCGTTGCGCCACGCATCGCGTCGCGCACCGGGCGAGGCAGGCGCACCGTGGTCTCGTCGACGCGCACAAGCAGACCGAGCGCGAGCAACTTGGACACCGGCGCATCCGGGTCCGCATCGGGTGCAGCCGCCGCGGTTGTACCCACCCCGCCGGAGGCCGCGAGCGTGTCCAGCACCTTGCGTTCGCGGGCAGGCAGTGACGCCAGCGCCTCGGTCGCGCCGGGCGGCAGCGTATCGGTCACGCGCCAACCGGGAGGCAGGGCAGTCAGCGTGCCGGGGGCGATACGCAACGCCTCATCCGGACCAAACACGAGCACCAACTCGCGCAGGTGGTGAGTGGAGCCGAAGCCGGTGGCGTTCACAGGCTCAAGCTCCGCTCCGGCATCCGCGAGCTGCTCGAGCACCGCCAGATCCGCGGCGTTGAGGAGACGCAACGCGCGCGATGCCGACCCGGGAAGGCCGAGCCTGGTTGCGAGTGAGCCCACCGACGGCGGGGCGGGGAAGAAGGCATCCGGGCGGGCCTCGATGAGGGCGTGCAGCGCGTCGTCATCGAGCGAACTCAAGAACTTAGGGAACGTAGACATTGCGGGGGTGAGTTTACGTGCGTTTTTGTCTCCGGCGTGAAAGAATGAGGGGCATGGCTAAAGATGTGAAGAAGATTGGGCGCGCAAACCCCGCATGGCCCGCTAATACCCCAGGTAACCTGCACCCGGTCACCGAGATCACCTCGACGTTCACCGGTGCTTCCAGCCCGTTCGGCGACGACCTGATCCTGCCGATGCCGGCAGAAGAGACGGGCTACGTCCACCCGACGACGCGCATCAACCGCTAAACCAGCGGAACTTAAAAAACCGGCACGGTGCCTGACCGTGCCGGTTTTTGTTGTGGGGTGGCAAAGGCAAACGCCCCGTTCACAACCTGAACGGGGCGGACGATTGCTGTGCGCTATTGCTTAGCGAGCCTGGAAGGACTGCTGCACGGAAGCAACGGTGTTGTTGACCTGGTTGGCAAAGTTAGCGCCGACCAGGTTTGCAACGGCTGCGAAGTCGCCGGAGAGGGCAGCGTCGATCAGCGGCTGGTTTGCAGCGTAGAACGCGCTGTAGTCGTTGCGGTTAGCAACGTAGTTGGACTGCACGGAAGCCGGAACCTGGAAGCCGAATGCCTGGATAGCGTTACGCACCTGTGCGTAAAGGGCATCGACCTGCGGGGACTGTGCGGCCGGAGCCTGGGCCTGTGCTGCCGGCTGAGCCGGAGCGGCCTGCTGTGACGGTGCCGGTGCTGGCTGCGGGGCCGGCTTGGATACCTGCGCGTCGCGGTTGGTCGGTGCGGAGTTCAGGCCGTAGCGAGCGGAGCAAGCCGGCCATGCGCCCCAACCCTGACCTGCCAGGGTGCGCTCGGCGACAGCGATCTGCTGCTCGCGGGTTGCCAGGTTAGCGGTCGGGGCGAACTCGCCGCCACCGTATGCCAGCCAGGTGCCGTAGGAGAACTGCAGGCCACCGTAGTAGCCGTTGCCGGTGTTGATAGCCCAGTTGCCGCCGGACTCGCACTGTGCGAGCTTGTCCCAGTCGGAATCCGGTGCTGCGGTTGCCTGCGGGGCAACAATGCCAGCCAGTGCAGCTGCTGCTGCAGAACCTGCCAGAGCCTTCTTGCCCATGGAGGTGGTCTTCTTAGAGTGGCGTCCCATTGTTTCGTTTCCTCTCATCGTTGACCGCCAATTTCTCGGGACAGCCTAACGTTGTATAACGATTGTGTCACGTAACGGTGTCGTTTTGGGGCGCAATACTCGAAAAAGCCTCACATTTCCCCAGCTCGAAGGCGCGACATGCAAAATATGTGTTCTGGGTCACACTGGCGTGAACTGCTTGATTTTCGGGCGGAAATAGTAAGGTTTTGATTTTGTTTTACTTACTGGCGGTACATCTGCACGAGTGATACTGCATAAGTGATGCGTTACGGAAGGAGAGCGCCATGCCTGTCGGAAAGGTGAAATGGTACGACGCCGAAAAAGGGTTCGGCTTCGCATCCAACCCGGGAGACGAGGATGTCTTCATCGGTAAGTCCGTGCTGCCTGAGGGAGTTGAGGAGCTGGTTGCGGGCCAGCGCATCGAGTTCGACTTCGCCGCAGGCCGTCGTGGCCCACAGGCGCTGCGCGTGAAGGTGCTGGACACCCCGAAGCGCCGCCCAGTGCACCGCCGTAAGCCGGAGGAGCTGGGAAGCATGCTCGCGGACGTGATGACGCTCATCGAGACCCAGGTCCAGCCAGCTTTGACCAACGGCCGCTACCCGGACCGCAAGGAAGGCCGCCAGGTGGCGGAGATCCTGCGGGCCGTGGCGCGCGAGTTGGATGCGTAGTTAGTTAAAGCCCACGGACCAGGTGGCGATGACTGGGGTTTCCTCCCCGTCATCGCCCTTTTTAATGTCCAGGGTGGTTACCTCGGCAACGACGAGCTTCGCGCCGGACTCGGTCGTAGCCGGCACGGTCTCCTCGGTTGCCTCGCCGGAGGTGAAGACGCGCTCGGAGTTGGCCTCCGGGTCGTCGTAAATGAGCAGCAGGCGCCAGCTATTCGACGCAATCTCGTCCGGAACCGTAACCACCACATCGCCCTCGCCGCGCTGCATGGTGGGGGCATCACCGCCGGCGCACTCCTCGTCCAACTCACACACGGTGTACACACCGATGTCCTCGCGCTCACCGTTGGCAGCCACCGACACCGTCAGTTCATCGACCGGAGTGGTGGGGCGGGTGCGCTGGTACTCCATGACGGCGTAGACCACGCCGACGAGTGCCAGGACGCCCACGAGGGCGACCACGATGGTTTTCCACTGCTTGCTGCCTGAACGTTGTGCCATGGCGAGAAATCCTAACTAGTCAGCCTGGGTAAAGCGCACCCGGTACATGTCCGGCCAGCGCTTGCCGGCAAGGAAGAACTCGTCAGTGCCCGGGATGTGGGCGATGCCGTTGAGGACGTGGTTCGGGTCGTCGGTGGCGTTATTGGGCAGGGCGGAGGCGTCGATACGTGCGGTGACCTCGCCCGTTTCCGCGTCAATGCGCACGATGTCGGTGGTGGTGAACACGTTGGCGTAGACATCGTTACCGACGCACTCCAACTCGTTGAGGCCCGCCACCGGCTCGCCATCAAGCGTGACGGTGAAGCGTTCGCGCTCCTCGAGCGTTTCCGGATCCATGCGGCGCAGCTCTTCGGTGCCGTCGGAGAAGATCACCTCGTTCGCTTCCGTACGTGAGCACAGCCCCCAGCCTTCGCCCTGATAGGAGGCGCGGCCGATCTCCTCGAGCGTTTCTGCGTTGCGACGAATCGCTGTCCCGTCGAGCCACGTCAACTGCCACAGGGTGTCGTCGATACGCGTGATGCCCTCGCCGAAAAACTGCGGATCCAAATCAACCGACGCGAGCTCCTCGCCCGCGATCGTGCGGGTGTACAGACGCGACTCGCCCTCCTGGCCAGTGCCAACGTAGAGGTTGCCGTCGGCGGTGACCTCGAGGCCCTGCGTGAAACTGGTCTGGTCGAACGGGAGGCGCTCGATCACCTCGGCGCGAAGGTGCTCGACGCTTGGGGTGGACGACTCCGGCGCGCAGCCAGCAAGCAAACCGCCCGAAAGCGCAGCGATAACAGACAGAGCGGACAAAGCTTCACGATGACCCATGGGTTACATCCTGCACTACATCGCGCATAATGGGTAAGCGTGTCACGATCCAGAAAACGCACTCGCTCCCGCAACCCGTTGCTTGGCAACGATGCAATAGCTATTGCGCTCGAGGCGCTTGAAGAAATCGCAGACGGCGACATCGGCGAACACATCGGTGTTACCGGGCTGACCCGCAATGTTGCCACGCACCGCTTCGAAGCCGACGTGCCCGGATACGCCGGGTGGGAATGGAACGCCGTCATCGCCTGCGCGGACGGCTCCAACGTGGTCACCGTCAACGAGGTCGCGCTCGTGCCCTCCCAAGGTGCGCTCGAAGCGCCCGACTGGGTGCCGTACTCCGAGCGGCTACGCCCCGGCGACCTGGGCCCAGGCGATGTGCTGGAGCTCCTGCCTGACGACGAACGCGTCACCGACGACTCCTTCGCCCGCGACGCCATTACCTTCCCGGGCCGCGAAACCAAGCACTACCTGACCAAACAAGGACTAGAGGACGCGAAGCACCGCTGGCGCACCGGCGACTACGGGCCAAACAGCGAGTTTGCCGAAAAGGCAGCCCTGTCGTGCCGCACCTGCGCCTTCTATATCCCCATGGCGGAACCGGTGGGGGAGCACTTCGGTGCTTGTACCAACGAGTATTCCGCCGACGGCCATGTCGTTGCGTCTTCCTACGGTTGCGGCGCGCACTCAGACACGGAAGTAGATAACTCCTAAGTAATTCCAATCACTGGGGCAGCAAAATAGTTGCGTTTGCCCAGGGAGAGTGAAAAGCTAAGCCCCCGTGAGTACGACCACGGGAGCAAAAATGAATAAGGACCAGCCGCAGCCGCGCGGCGGGCTGGACGCCTTCTTCCACATCACAGAGCGCGGATCCACGGTGGGCACCGAAGTGCGTGCCGGGGTAGTGACCTTCTTCGCGATGGCATACATCGTGCTACTCAACCCGCTGATCATCGGCACCAGCCCCGACCGCGAGGGCACCGTGCTGGGTATTCCGCAGGTAGCGGCCGCCACCGCCTTGGCTGCGGGCGTGATGTGTATCTTGTTCGGCCTGGTTGCCAAGTACCCCTTCGGCATCGCCGCCGGCTTGGGTATTAACACGCTCGTCGCCGTGACCATGGTGGGCCAGCAGGGCCTGACCTGGGCGGAAGCGATGGGCCTGGTGGTTATCGACGGCATCATCATCGTGCTGCTGGCCATCTCCGGTTTCCGCACCGCCGTGTTTAACGCCATTCCGGATTCGATGAAGGTGGCCATGAGTGTCGGTATCGGCATGTTCATCGCCACCATCGGCCTTGTAGATGCCGGCTTTGTCCGCCGCATCCCGGATGCCGCCATGACCACCGTTCCGGTCCAGCTGGGCACCGGCGGTTCGATCGCGTCCTGGCCGACCTTCGTCTTCATCGTCGGCCTGTTCATCTGTGGCTTCATGGTTGTGCGCAACGTGCGCGGCGGCCTGTTCATCGGCATCATTTTGACCACCATCGTCGCCATGATTGTGGAGGCAATCACGGGTTCCGGCTCGTCCGCAGACAACCCGCAGGGGTGGAGCTTGGCCGTGCCGGAGCTGCCGGATTCCTTCGGCGGCATCCCGGATCTGTCCATCGTGGGCAACATCGACCTGTTTGGTGCGTTTATCAACATCGGCGTCATTTCCGCATCCCTGCTGGTGTTCACCCTGGTGCTGGCGAACTTCTTCGACGCCATGGGTACCATGACGGCGCTTGGCCGCCAGGCTGGCCTCGCCGCTGAGGACGGCGTCCTGCCCGACATGAAGCGTGCCCTCGTCGTCGAAGGCTTCGGCGCAGTCGTGGGTGGTGGCGCGTCGGCGTCGTCGAACACGGTGTTCGTGGACTCCTCGGCAGGTATCGCCGACGGCGCTCGTACCGGCCTGGCCAACGTGGTCACCGGTGTGCTGTTCCTGCTCGCAATGTTCTTCACCCCGCTCTACGAGGTCGTGCCCATCGAGGCCGCGGCACCGGTACTCGTTGTCGTCGGTGCGCTCATGATGATGCAGGTCGGCCAGATCAAGTGGAACGACTTCTCGGTCGCGCTGCCGGCATTCTTGACCATCGTCACCATGCCGCTGACCTACTCCATCGCCAACGGCATCGGCGTCGGCTTCATCTCGTTTGCGCTGCTGTCCCTGTTCGCCGGCAAGGCGAAGGACATCCACTGGATCATGTGGCTCATCTCCGCCCTGTTCGTCGTGTACTTCGCGCAGGGCCCGATCATGGCAGCGATTAGCTAAATGCAATTGCGTATCGACGACCCCCTCGACCCCCGTCTCGACGACATCCGCGACCTGAAGCACTCCGACAAGGAGAAAAACCTTGTCTTCGCCGAGGGGCCGCTGGTGGCTGGCCGGCTGGTCGAGTCGCGCTTTCCGGTGCGCGCCGTGTTCGGCTTCGGGGGACGGCTTGAGTCGTTCATGGCCGACTACGGTGAGGAGTTGTCGCGCCGCGGCATCCCGGTGTACGAGATCACCCGCCAGATCATGGGGGAGGTCGCCGGATACGACATGCACCGCGGCCTGTTGGTCTCCGCCGATAAGCCGGAGCCGCTCACCGTTTCCGAGGTGCTCGAAGGGGCGCGCACCTTGGTGATCCTGGAAGGGGTCGGCGACCACGAAAACATCGGGTCCATCTTCCGCAACGCCGCTGGCATGGGGGTCGACGGCGTGCTTTTCGGGGCGGCGACCGCTGACCCGCTCTACCGGCGCAGTGTGCGCGTGTCCATGGGGCACGTGCTGCGCACCCCGTTCGCGCACCTGGAGGGCACCCCGACGACGTGGCAGCGCTCGCTCGCCGAGCTTCACGACGACGGCTGGTGGCTCATTTCACTGACCCCCGCTGACGACGCCGTCGAACTTAAAGATGCCATCCAGGGCCACGACAAAGTTGCCTTCCTTGTTGGTGGGGAAGGCCCGGGGCTGACCCCGCACGCCATGCGTGCTACCGACGTGCGCGCCAAGATTCCGATGGCGCCGGGCACCGATTCGCTGAACGTGGCCACCTCGGCCGCGATCGCGTTCTACGAGCGCATGCGCTAGACGGGCTAGCCCGTCTAGCGGGGCGAGCGGGTTAGCGGTCGATGTGGCGGATGCGCTCCTTTAACGCAGCCGCCCACTCCACAGCGCGACGACGTACACCCCGGCCGATGCGCTTCGCAGCGGCGACGGACGCGTCCGCCAGCTCGGCGAACTCGTCGCCCTCTTGCTTTTCCTGTTCGGCCTCGTAGTCGTCGTAAACTTTATCGCGCTCCGCGAACTTCGCTGCGACCTCGTTGACCGACTTGGTGGCCGGCTTCGGCTCCTCAATCTTCGGCTCAGGCCGGCCGTCAACGGCATAGCCCACCACGTTGATGTCCGGGCCGTTCTGGCCGATCTCCGCACCCAGCCAGGCTTCCTCGGCGGCAAGCGCAAGGTCCTTCGGCTCAAACGGCAGCGCGATCCCGCCTGCTTGTTCCGCCTTCTCGCCCGCCCAGTAGGGGGCCTCAAACGGCTCGGGTAGGCCGATGTCTTCGATAACACTGGTGCGGGTGGCGCAGAAACTGCGCGACATCTTCTCGCCGTTGAAGTGGGCGAAGCCGCCAAAGTCGCTATCCGTACCCAGCGCGATAACGAACACGTCCGCTGCGGGAAGCGCGGTGTGCCATTGGGTAGGGGAGGACAACTCGGTGACGTCCACACGCATGCGTACCACCGAAATCCCCGGGAAGCCCGCAATATAAAACTCGTCGCGGCCAGGCACCGACGAGCGGTTCAACGGAAACGACCCAATCGGCGTGATTGGCCACGCCGGATTCACCTGAGCCAGCAGCTTTCGGCCAAACCCGCGGTCGGCCTTCGGCTCACGGCGCAACACCTCCGCAGGTTCAGCAGTGTTGACAAACCACAACGTGACAACGGCGTTGAAACTCATGGCTTACCGCTTCGGACGCTTCGTGTTGGTCCGCACGCCGAGCAGCACGTCCTCCCAGTGGGGCGTCACCGACTTGCGACGACGCTTCTGCGGCTGCTCATCTTCATCCGGGTGGCGCAGGAAATCGCCCTCGAGCACCTCGCCCTCCTCGGCGGGTGCATCCTGAAGGATTTCGACGGGCGCAGCCGGCGCATCCTCATCCTGCTCGCCGTGCAAGGAACGCACCGCAGACAGAGAACGTACTGGCTGGGCGAAATCCGGATCGGTCAGATCCGCAGCCATAGCGTTGCGCGCCTCAGTCTGGGCCGCGGCGCCCATGGAGCGCTTAAACGACCACAAGGCCTCATTCTCCGTCAGGCCCGCCTGCCAGGTAACGCGCACAACCCAGGTGTCGCCCTGCTCGCGGGTGGCATCCCACTCCGCATCCGAAATCGAGTGACCACGGGCAGCAAAGGAGGTAGCCAGGATCTCCAACAACGTCTGCTTCGCCGGGCCGTCCTCGCGCACCGGGTGGGACTGCTTCGCAGCCTCCGCAACCTGGGCGCGCTCAAGCAACACCGGGTGGGCATAGGACTCGAGGCGGCTTTCGGCCACACCCATCTCTTCTGCCAACTCCGCGGCGGTCGCGCCGGCGCGGATGCGTGCCTGGATCTCGTTCGGACGCATCGACAACGGGGTGGCGTAGAGCGGATCCGGCTCCGGCAGTGGGCGCGGCTCCGGGGCGGGTGCCACCGGTTGCGCAGGCTGCTCTTCCTCAGTCACCTCGGTATCGGTGGCTGGTTCTTCCGGGGCGGGGGAGTCGTCGATAAGCAACGGCGCAAGCTCCTCACGGGCAAGCTGATAGCGAACACCCTCCTCGTCGCGGAGCACAAAAAACGTCTCCGTCGACTCGTCTTCCAAGAAAACAAGCTCGCGCATAGGACTCCTTCCGCCTGGCAATACGAAAACTAAGCCTATCGGACGCACGTGCCCACATCAGGCAACCAGCCCCAAGACACCCGACGGCGCAAAGCGATACCATCCCAATACGACCAATGACGCCATAAAAATATGTGGTACATCCAGGACAATCGCAGCATTGTCGGACGCATCACAATATTTGCTAGAGTGCGTTACGTAAAAAGGTTGCCCGAAAAACGAGAGCAACACCCAACGTAGGAAAGGGAAACCAGTGGCTACTGAGAACAAGGACAAGGCCGTACTCCACTACCCGGGCGGCGAGTATGAAATGGACATCATGCGCGCCACCGAAGGCAATGACGGTGTCGTGCTGGGGAACCTCCTCGGTGAAACTGGCCTGGTCACCTTCGACCCGGGCTACGTCTCCACCGGCTCCACCGAGTCCAAGATCACCTACATCGACGGTGCAGAGGGCATCCTGCGCTACCGCGGCTACGACATCGCAGACCTGGCAGAAAACGCCACCTTCAACGAGGTGTCCTACCTGCTGATCAACGGCGAGCTGCCGACCACCGACGAGCTGGACAACTTCAACTCCGACCTGCGCCACCACACGCTGCTCGACGAAGACTTCAAGGCCGCGTTCAACATCTTCCCGCGCAACGCGCACCCGATGGCCGTCCTTGCCTCCTCGGTCAACATTCTCTCCGCCTACTACCAGGACCAGCTCAACCCGCTCGACGAAGAGCAGCTGGACAAGGCAACCGTGCGCCTCATGGCCAAGGTGCCGATGCTGGCTGCATACGCCTACCGCGCATCCCGCGGTAAGCCGTACATGTACCCGGACAACTCCCTCAACCCGCGCGAGAACTTCATGCGCATGATGTTCGGCTACCCGACCGAGGACTACCACGTCGATCCGGTCCTGACGAAGGCCCTGGACAAGCTCCTCATCCTGCACGCCGACCACGAGCAGAACTGCTCCACCTCCACGGTGCGCATGATCGCCTCGGCACAGGCGAACATGTTCGTCTCCATCGCAGGCGGCATCAACGCCCTGGCCGGCCCGCTGCACGGCGGCGCAAACCAGGCCGTGCTCGAGATGCTCGAGGACATCAAGAACAACCACGGTGGCGACGCAACCGACTTCATGAACCGCGTGAAGAACAAGGAAAAGGGCGTCCGCCTCATGGGCTTCGGCCACCGCGTGTACAAGAACTACGACCCACGCGCGGCTATCGTCAAGGACACCGCACACGAGGTGCTCGAGCACCTGGGTGGCGACGAACTGCTCGACCTGGCGATGAAGCTCGAGGAGATCGCGCTGAACGACGAGTACTTCATCCAGCGCAAGCTCTACCCGAACGTCGACTTCTACACCGGCCTGATCTACCGCGCCATGGGCTTCCCGACGGACTTCTTCACCGTCCTGTTCGCCATCGGCCGCCTGCCGGGCTGGATCGCACAGTACCGCGAGCAGCTTGAAATGAACACCAAGATCAACCGCCCGCGTCAGATCTACACCGGTTACCAGAAGCGCGACTTCGTCCCGCGCGACCAGCGCTAACCAAACGTTTCAACCGCCGAGGAACACGTCCCCTATAATTCCCAGGGGAAGTTCCCGGCGGTTTTTTAATGCCGACCGCACAAACCTCAAGGAGATTCTCACTCATGGAAATGGAAAAGCCATTCATTGAAGCCCCCGAGGGGCCGGCACCAGCTGATCTGGTTATCCAGGACATCACCGTCGGCGAGGGCGAAGAAGCGGTGGCTGGCGGCTTCGTCAAAGTCCACTACTTGGGTGTCGATTACGAAACCGGCGAAGAGTTCGACTCTTCCTGGGACCGCGGAGAAGCAGCCGAGTTCCCGCTCGCGGGCCTCATCGCAGGCTGGCAGGAAGGCATCCCGGGCATGAAGGTTGGCGGCCGCCGTCAGCTCACCATCCCGCCGGAGAAGGCATACGGCCCGGCAGGTGGCGGCCATCCGCTGTCTGGCCGCACCCTGATCTTCATTATCGACCTGCTCGCCGCCCGTTAGGGGAAAGCGCATGCGAATCCCGGTAACTACGCTCAACGACGGCTACGATCTCCCGCTGCTTGGCCTGGGCACCTACAAGCTCCAGGGCGAGGACGTGGAGCGGACCGTGCGCACCGCGATCGAGCTGGGCTACCGCCACATCGACACCGCGTCGTTTTACGACAACGAGGTGCAGGTGGGCAAGGCCATCAACGACGCGATTAAGGCGGGCGACGTCACGCGCGAGGAACTGTTCATTACCACCAAGCTGTGGAATGACGATCAGGAGCGCGCCCTCCAGGCGTACAACGAGTCCCTCGAGCGCCTCGACCTGGAGTTCCTCGACCTTTACCTTGTGCATTGGCCGTGGCCGCAGAACGGCACGTACGTCAAGGCGTTTGAGCAGCTCGCTGAACTGCAGGGGATGGGCCGGCTCCAGTCGGTGGGTGTCGCGAACTTCTACCCGGAGGTTCTCGACGACATCATCAACGCCACCGGCATCACGCCGGTGCTGAACCAGGTGGAGCTGCACGCTGGTTTCACCCAGCCGGAGCTGCGTGCTTACCACGAGGAGCACGACATCCTCACCGAGGCGTGGGCGCCGATCGCCCGCGGCAAGAATTTTGACGACCCGGCCATCCGGGCCGTCGCGGATGCCCATGAGGCCACACCTGCGCAGGTGTGCTTGGCATACCTGATGAAGCTTGGCTGCTCTGTGGTGCCGAAGACGAAGAACCCGCAGCGCCTCGTCGAAAATCTCGGCGCGGTAAATGTGAAGCTCACCGACGAAGATGTTGCCACCCTCGATGCGGTGCAAGGGGAGCGTATGTCAGGGGATCCCCTGACGTTCCCGGGATAAAGGTTTTCCTGGGAGTGGATTTGAGCCCGTTCGGCCGTGGAAGCGGCCGGGCGGGCTTTTCTCGTCGCAACGAAAAGCGTGACTTTTCGGGGGTAGGGGTAGGGGTGAGAGGATTTAAACAACTCTCCGTGAGTGTGTGATACGTTACACTCCACATTGTTGAGTCGAGAATCGCGAATTGTCGGCAAGGCAAGACCCAATCCCGTGAACAAGAAAGGATCGAGGCAATGACAGGTTCCCCCGCTGTCCCGCAGCGCCGCGAGCCCACGCCAGACGAGTTTGTGGCAATGCAACAGAGCCCCGAATTCCAAGATCTGCGTGGAACATTCCGTGGCTTCACCTTCCCGGTGATGATTGCGGCGTTCCTCTGGTACGTCTTCTATGTCGTCTTTGCTACCTTCGCGCCCGATGTCATGGCGCGGCCCTTCCTAGGCCTCAACCTTGGACTGTGGCTCGGACTTGCACAGTTTTTGACCACATTCCTGATCACCTGGGTCTACGTGAAGTGGGCAAACAAGAACATCGAACCCCGTGCAGCGCACATTCGCCAGGAAATGGAGGGCTAAGCCATGCAGACGTACATCAACGCCACAGCGGCTGAAAGCACCGCCACCGGCAACCCTCTGCTGAACATCGCCATCTTCGGCGCGTTCATCGTGGTCACCCTCTTCATTGTGACCCGCGCTGGCAAAACCACCAGCGAATCCGCCGACTTCTACACCGGCGGCGCATCCTTCAGCGGCACCCAGAACGGCCTCGCCATCGCCGGCGACTACCTGTCCGCCGCGTCCTTCCTGGGCATCGTCGGCTCCATCGCGCTGAGCGGTTACGACGGCTTCCTTTACTCCATCGGCTTCTTCGTCGCATGGCTGGTCGCCCTGCTGCTGGTTGCCGAGCCGCTGCGAAACGTCGGCCGCTTCACCATGGCGGACGTGCTGTCGTTCCGCCTCCGCCAGAAGCCGGTGCGTGTGGCCGCAGCTTTCGGTACCCTGTTCGTGTCGCTGTTCTACCTCATCGCACAGATGGCCGGCGCCGGCTCGCTGGTGTCCGTGCTGCTGGACCTGCACTCCTTCGCCGCACAGGCAATCTGTGTTGCCATCGTCGGCGTGATCATGATCGCCTACGTCCTTATCGGCGGCATGAAGGGCACCACCTACGTGCAGATGATCAAGGCCGTGCTGCTCATCGCCGGCGTGCTGATCATGTCGATCCTCGCCTTCATCATGGCCAAGGGTGGCATGAATGCGGTGCTCAACCAGGCGATCGACACCCACGCCGCGTCCCAGTACATCGCGGAGAAGGGCTACCAGGCCGAGGATCTCCTCAAGCCGGGCCTGAAGTACGGTGCGACCACCACCTCGAAGCTCGACTTCCTGTCGCTGGGCCTTTCCCTGGTGCTTGGTACCGCGGGTTTGCCGCACGTGCTCATGCGCTTCTACACGGTGCCGACGGCCAAGGAAGCCCGCAAGTCCGTGACCTGGGCAATCGTTCTCATCGGTTCGTTCTACCTGCTGACCCTGGTGCTCGGCTACGCTGCTGCAGCATTCGTCGGCCCGGACCGCATCCTTGCCGCACCTGGTGGCGCGAACGCCGCGGCACCGCTGCTCGCATTCGAGCTCGGTGGCTCCATCTTCATGGCGCTGATCTCCGCGGTTGCCTTCGCAACGGTGCTTGCCGTGGTGGCAGGTCTGGCGATTACCGCCTCCGCATCCATCGCGCACGACGTGTACAACGCAGTGCTTCGCGACGGCCAGGCCACCGAGGATGAGCAGGTCCGCGTCTCCCGCATCACCGTGGTGGTGCTCGGCATCGTCTCCATCGTCCTGGGTATCCTGGCGATGCAGCAGAACGTGGCCTTCCTAGTGTCCCTCGCGTTCGCGATCGCGGCATCCGCAAACCTGCCGACCATCCTGTACTCCCTGTACTGGAAGCGCTTCAACACCACCGGCGCGGTTGCGTCGATCTACACCGGCCTGATCTCCGCGCTGGTGCTGATCGCCCTGTCGCCGGCGGTCTCTGGCAGCCCGACCGCGATGTTCCCGGACGCCGACTGGTCCATCTTCCCGCTGACCAGCCCGGGCCTCGTGTCCATCCCACTCGGCTTCCTGGGTGGCCTTATCGGCACCTTCCTGGGCAAGCCGGACAACTTCGATGAACTCCAGGCCGAGATGGAGGTTCGTTCCCTCACCGGTGTTGGTGTGGAGGCTCCGGTCGACCACTAATCCTGGCTGAATAACAGGAAACGGGCTCAGCGTGATGCTGAGCCCGTTTTTGCGTTTGCTTTGTTTTAACCAGCCGCGCAACTCAAGCTTGCGTGCACTGAGGAATGCCGGGAAGCACCGCCATGTCTACATCTGCTCTGCGATTTCCTTCATCGCTTCCCACATGCTGCGCTGCTCGGGTGTACCGCTGTCAGTTTGCAGCAGGGTGACACAAGAATCGTGCACGGCGGAAGCAAACTCCTGGCGGAGAGAATCAGGAACCCCACGAAGGATCAGTGGTGCTGCAAGCACAACCGTATGGGCAAAGCGCGGTACCGTCGCATCGGGACTGTCATACTCTGACACGAGCGCGGTGCAGTACTGGGTCAACACCTGCGACGTTTGAGAAAGCGCCTGCCCATCCTCCGGAAGCTCGGCCAAACCTATGTCCCGTTTGCGCACGGTATCAAGGGTTGCCCTGGCTTTTTCATGACGGCCAACACGTGCGTAGTGCTCGTAGAGCTTCCTCAACGAGTAGCTGTAGTTGAGCTGGCATTGAGCGTCGGGGTGTGTTTGTGCGATCCACTTTGCAATATCGGTAAGTGCCTCCATGAAGCGGAGCCTTGCTTCTAGGTTTTCGGCTTGGGAGAGACCGATCAGCAGTGCGTGATGCGCAGCATTTGCAATGGCGAACGCCTCAGGCAGGTTAACGCTTGATGCTTCCGCAAGTACTCGAGAAGTATGGACGCGAACAAACCTTGCTGCCCCGACGCGAACCTCCCTTGAATGGGCGCTTTCACAGAGCTCAAGAAGAAGAGCAAATACCTTAGCCAACTCGTTCCAGCCGGCCGGCGGGGCGGAGTTGAGGAAGGGGACAAGCGCCACCACCGAAGCGCGAAGCCGTAGGAAAGCGTCCATTTCTTTTTGCATCTCGATGTAAATATTCGCTAGTTCGATGCTGGTCCGAAGTATGTCGGTTGAGTATTTGCCGCCGAAGGGAACCTTCTGCGTTGCGACGACGAATTGGTTGACAGCATCCTCGAGCAGCTCCACCGGCGGGGCCATATTCGGAAAAAGCTTCCGGACAAACTGTGCTCTTATCGCCGTGGCTTCCGCTGCCAATGCGAAGGAAACAGCTGGCCCGTCGCCGCCGTCAACCAGGATGGCAGCGATCTCCATGGCTTCATCCAAGGTGGGGATCACAAGCCCATTGTTTGTAGATCCATGGATATCTGCGATCTGAAGGAGCACGCGTATCGCTTCTTCGATGGCTCTAGGATCCCTGGCTTGGAGCGCAGGAACAAGCATGTCTTGGCAGCTAAATAGCAGCTCGAGGGCTGATTTTGTGTCTCCTGCATTTGCATCCAGAAGTGCCATCTCACGTTGGGCTCGAGAATAGAAGACAGCAGGTAAAACACGATTTGGCTCGGCGTCGTACAGGGGGTCGATATTCTTAAACGCCAGGTACAGCAGTAGGCGAGCTTCCTCCACATCTTCGGTGTGTGAAGCAGCAATCGTGAGAGCTTGGCAGCGCAATAAAACCGTTTTCGCCGTGACAGGGAAGTCGTTCAATACCTCAAAACAAATTGAGGCCACACTTGTTTGTACTTGTGGGTCAGGGGAAAGATCAGCAGCCGCTAAGAGCGTTCGCAGCGCTTCGAATGATGCACCGGCCGTACGCAGATGCTGAAGGTGTTCGATTGCATAGGGCAAGTGAAGCAAGTTGGTCACAATTGCTGCGTCGTACACTGTGGTTTGCGGAAGGCAGTCGAGCGCCAACGGAATGCTCTCTAGATTTTGAGGACCCTTGGGAGCAGGCGATGAAAAGAGGTGGAACAGGAACGCCTCCGCGAGTTTGCGCTGGTTCTTCCACTGATGCTCAATGTCGTAATAATCCTCGCTTTCGAGCGCCGCATACTTTGGGGTGGTCTCGACACTGTTGCGCAGATCGGTTTCGTAAATGCGCATGAGTAGAGAATGTGTGAGCGGTGAACCAAAACTCTCCGCGGCCTCGCTAAATACTCGGTGCGTAAAGCGCATCCGTTTCTCCGGCCCATTTGGAGTTAGTTGATTCGACAAAGAACGGAAGAGCCGGGCAACCGAGATCTCAGTATTTGTTGTGAAGCCAGCGTCGCGCAGCGCGTTGACGGTTTGTTCTTGCGAAAGCCCGATCCTAGAAGCACCCAAGAGACCTACTGCAGCGCGGGCGAGGGCACGATCGGTAGATGCGATGGAGGTTTCCAAAAAGTGGTGGGCAGCGCTTGACAGGTCATCGGGGATGAGCCACGCGCGGTCTGCAAGCATGTTTTGGATTGCGCTGGCTTGATCAGGTTCATCCTCGATGGACTTGAAATCATCACCATCGATATCGAGAAGTAGATCCAGCGCAAGCTCTATCCAAAGAGGTAAGCGTTGTTTGGACGCGATGATCTGGCGAGCGCCGCCTCCGATCTCGCGCCTAATTCTGCGCTCCCAGTCCTCTACGAATTCTCGCGCAATGTTGGCTGGCACTGGCCCAACCAAGACTTCTTTGAAATCGGAGTTCTTCAACAGAGTGACGTCCGAGCGCGAGGAAGAAGATACAGCCAACGCGGTGCGAGACGAGAGCCATTCCACTGGCCAGAATCCGCCGGCTCCATCCACAAGCTGCTCTAAACCGTCGACGATGAAAAGCAGATCAGGATACTCGGCTACAACCTTTTCCATTTCTTGTCTCCAGCGCGCACGCCAAGTTTCGGGAGAGCCCCGCCAATCGTCGAAAAGCGACAGGCCCAAGGTTGCGTTTATGCATCGCGTAATTTCGAATGCGAGCTCGTCCCCCGTCCAAATGCGGTCGTCCAGCCCCATAATGACGGTGATAGGCAACTTGCCGGATATAGATTCTCCGGAGGCCGCCAAATACTTCTCGAGTGCCAACAGAAGTGAAGACTTACCCGCGCCCGACTCGCCATAAACTACGACAGGCGAATCGATGCGGAGGAAAAAATCGATCGATTTGAGCAGTTCCTCTGACCCAAAATTACGAGTGCGGGAACCTCGAAACAGGACCTCCTCCGCGGTACCGTCGCGCGGGATGCTGCGGGCTCGCTCCAGAAGCTGCGGTTCAAGCAGACTGACCGCAAGATCCTCGAAGTGCTGCATTGAAGCAGTGGGCCACTGACCATTCTGGTCGAAGGCAACGGAGTAGCGTTTCACCGTCTCCGCATTGCCCCATCGTTGAGATACCTCGTCTTTGAAGTCAGAAATTCGGGTTGGGTCTGAGTCGGCCCAGCCGTGCGGTGGGGTGCCTTCGACCTGCCGGAAAAGGATGAACGGTGTGGTTGTATCATCTGCGTCCCAAAGACCAGCTTTGGCGAATTCCAACTCGGTGATAGAACACTCGCGAGACCTCTCGGGGTCGAGTCCAACGCGCTGTGCCGTCCATTCGAGGAGAGACTTGTCGTCTGAAATCCAACCGTAGCGGTCTCCGATGAGCCCGAGGAAGAGCGGGGCCGCGCGATCGACTTCGTCAAGGCATACGTCTAATACCTTGCGCCCAGCCGCCTCTTCATCCATGTCGTTGGTGTCGACTCCCCAGCGCAGGTCAATAAAGTGCATCTTTGCGCCGAATCGGCGCAAAGATTCGTTGAGCCGGTCACTTACGGGACCGTTGAGAATGTCACGTTCCGTATGGAAATCGCGAAAGGTCGATGACACAAAAACAGGAATGTTGAGCATGAGGCCCCTTAGTGCTGAGTGCGCGTAGTTGGTAGGGGTATTCCGAAACGGTGGTAGGGCTGGATTCCGGGTAGTTGGTAGGGCCCCGCGACGGGTTGGGGCTGCTGCTCGTCGCGGGGCCTGTTGATGGTGGTGTGTTACTCGGTTTCTAGTTGGGTGGCTAGGAAGTGGCGCATGTCGTATTCACCGAGTTCGACGCGTTGGCCGGTGTTGAGTCTGCTGACGAGGGAGTCAGCTGCGACTGGGTCGGGAAGTTTTTGTACCCAGTATGCGGCAGTGGTTTGGGAAACGATGATCGTCGGCAGCCTGCCATCGCGGTCGAATATGATCTTCGTTAGGTCTTCTTGCCCGCGTTGGTTGATTCCAATGGTCAGGAAATCATCAAGGATGAGCACGTCAGTGTTTTGTAGCCTGCGCATCTTGGTTACGTAACGCTCATCTGTCGGCGGGAAGGCCGCTAATTCATCTACAAGCTGGTCGAGCCGGTAGTACGCAACGCTGTATTCAGCCTGGCATGCAGCAACTCCGATGGCGCAGGCGATGTATGTCTTGCCTGCCCCTGTTGGGGCTAGGAGGTGGACGTTTCCGGGGTTTTCACGCCAGGGTGTTGCAGCGATGCGTTTGAGTTGACGAAGGTTCAGGCCGCGTTCTTCGACGTTTATCAGCTCGGCAAGTGTTGCACCTGGGTACCGGAACTTTGCTTGGGTGATGGCTTTGGTGATGTTTTGCGCGCGACGTTTGTGGGCGGTTTCTTCCACGGCTTTGAGAAATATCTCTTCAGGCAACTCGGTGTTTGCTTCATCTGCACTGGCAAGTGCGAAGAAGGTATCAGCGAAGGTTGAAAGCCGCAGCTTGCGCAGCGTTGCACGGATGTCATCGTCAAGATGGATCGTGGTCATGATGGGTTAGTCCTCCTGCTTCGGGGTGTCGTAGTAGCTTGCAGGGCGCAGGAACACTGCTTCTGGCATTGCGGCGATATCGACTACCCGAGCCTGGCCTGTTTGTGGTGTTGGGGTGTTGGCTTCGGCGTTACCGTTGCGGGCGATGTCGGCCTGGATGCGGGAGATGACCTGCAGATTCGGCGCGAGGTTGTGGTCGATGATTTGCTGGCACGCTGGTTCAAGTGTGGTTTTGTTGTGCTTGTTCCCGAGCTTGACCAACACGTTGCGGGCTGTGCGTAAACCGCGTGGCAGGGCTTGGGCGTTGTGCTCAAGGATCATGGCGATGACCTTGCTGGTTGCGGGCCCAAACGACGATGCTCTGGCGTAGAGCTCATCGCGAGTTAGCGGTTTGACCCCAGTAATCTCTTTGTCTGGGGTATGCGCAGGGTCTGTGCAATAGCGGTACTTAAACCCGTGCATACGCGGGTGTTCGGCCACGAGGCTATCGCCGTTGAAGATGCTGACCAGGCTGTTGGTCAGCCGTGCGCGCAAAGTCTTGCCGATGTATTGAAACGGCACGGAGTAGTACTGGTAGTCACAACAGATGTGCCAATTGCGATCGACTTTGACGCTGCGCCAGGACACTTCCGTAAATGGGGTGTCAGGAAGGTTGCGCATCATGGGTGCTTCATCGATGTCAAACAGCTCACGACGAGTAAACCCATGCGCATTGGGCATGGTTGTGTTGATGTCTTCGAGGCGCTCAGCGATCGCTTCGTTGAGCTCTTCAAGGCTATAGAACTCAACCCCATCGAAATAGCCAAGGATACGCGTATAGACAAGTTGGACGGCACGCTCAACTGCGGCTTTATCGCGGGGTTTTCCCGGACGTGCTGGTACAAGCAAGATGTCATAGTAGTCAGCAAAGTCCGCATAGCGCTGTTGGATGCGTCGTGCGGGTTTGTTCTTCGCCGGGCGATACGTTGCAGTCGGCGCGTTATCAGGAACGATGATGCCGGGGCGTTTCCCGAGGTAGTTTAGGGCTTTGACGTGGCAGTCAATCCAGGCGTCCATCTTCTCATTCGCCGTAGCAACCACAAATAACAAAGAAGAGTAGGGACAGACAGCCACAAATAGGCAAGCTTTCATCCCTACCTCACCGGTGGCTTGGTCGATGATGCGGACTTTGTCGCCCGCCCAGTCGACGTAGAGCTCTTGGCCTGGTTCATGCTCGATAATCGAGGTCATGCCGGTAGCCCGGATGTAGTCACGCAGGTGTTCACAGAACTGGGAGTACTGGTACTTCGATTCACCTGCGGCGCACGGGGAAGCGACATAGTCCATCCACAGCTTATGGCGCGTGAGGTGCTTGTTGTTCGCCAGCTTCTTCGCGAGTTTTTCGAAGTCAGGTCGGTCATAGCGCAAACGCCGACTCGTTCGCTGATCGCTAAAGTGCGTATCGAAGAACTCTGGATCCAGCTGAGCGAACGAAGACTGCGTGATTGCGTGGTCAGCAATCACTGCTTTGACTTTGGCGATATCCCTGTTGGAGCACTCCAAGGCAGCAGAGATGGCTGCATAACTCGCTCCGGTCAAACACATCGCCATGATGTCTTTGAAGTTGGCCATAAAAGGCCCTCCTTGCGGTCAGAAAGTGGTGACACACCGGCACAGATTGCGCCGACGTCACCTACAAAAATGACCGAAAAAGAAGACCCCTACCACCTATCCGGAAAACCCCTACCAACTACGCGGATTGCCCCTACCAACTACACGGAAACGGCACCCTTAGCGCAGTCAGTGTTTGAACACTCATTATGCGCCAACCGGAGCATATTAGGAGGCCGACGACCGCTTGGTTTTCGCTCAACCCGCTAATATCGCCTGCATGAAAAAATGGTCCCAAGAGCGCCTTGACCAGCATCTCGCGCATGCTGCATGGTATAAACCGATCCGCAAGGTTAGGGCCCGACGCTTGGACAAAGACGCGCAGTGGCGGACTTCCACTGGCAGCGTCCTTCACGCAAAGGCGGGGGACTGGGAGGTCACTGACGGGACACGAACATGGACAGTTGCGTCTGAGGTTTTCGACAAGTCATACAGCCAGGTCGCGCCGGGTGAATACAGGAAAACGGGAAGGGTCCAAGCCTGCCGACTCGAAGAGGACGCTATGATCCCCACGCTGGAGGGAGAGGCTCACGCACACGCAGGTGATTGGGTGGTCCGTGGCGTAACAGGAGAGTGTTGGCCAGTGCCAGATGCGGAGTTTTCCGAGGCCTACGAGATCCTAGAAATGCCGTAACCGAACATCCCCGCCAGGGCGGGGTACACAACTCTCACGATCTTGTGGTTGTAATCCTGGGTGTGCGAGTCGAGCTCTGCAAACGGTTTGTATGAGGGTTTCCGAGCAGGAGGTTCCTTGCTGTAGTCATAGGATGCTCGACGCTCGGTTCCGTTGCTATCAATCCATGTGCGCTTGAGCATCCAATCATTGTGCTCGGCTTCCGCCATCGAGGTGATCTCCTGTTCCGAGGGATGCTCTTCCCACCCGTAGCCGTCCTTCACAAGCTGAAAACCGTGTAGACGTAGGTTTTCAACCATGGCCCGAGCGGCTGCTTCAGAAGTTTGTCGTGCCTTCAGGATGTCGTCGTGAGAAAGCTTCTGCGATGGGGATGGCGGGCCATAAAGCGACGTGTAGGCGATGTCGAATGCCCAGCCCCAGACGGAGAAGGCGGAATCGCGGATGGCGTCGATGCTCAACCCAACCTTTTGTGGGTCAATAACTTCCAGAACTGTTCCGGCTTCGGCATCGTTCCAGACAAGACCCTGCAGTATGTGGTCAGTCACCGCAATAATCGCTCGACGTTTCCTGAGGGAGGGGATCTGAGCAGCGACGTGGACTGGATCGCCGACGAGGACAACCATATCTGCCAGGCCCTCTACCTGAGGGCTCACAATCTGTTGAACTTCCAGCTCTTTAGCGAACCGGTTGTAATTGTGAATCCACGCGTCCAACTCACGCTTTTCATCTCCCGGGCCGCATTGCTTGACCTCAACAGTGTGAGCATCGAGTGTGGTCAGCAGGTGGAGTATTTTGTCTGTGATTGCGCGAACTGTGAGGTCGGCTGGATGAAATGCTTCAACAGGTCGTCGTTGAGCGATGTGGGTAAAGCGTGCTGAGGTTGCTAACTCGGGGGACCGGAGAAGCTGGAATATTGATACCGCCTCACCGCATTGTGCGTGACGGAGGTCCTGCGCCTCAGAACTCAGGCGAGCTGTTTCGATGTCATTTTCGGCAGCGATGATCACGTGGGAAGCATGTTTGACAGTTTGAGCAACGAGCCGATCATCGCTCAGATGCTGTTTGTACCCTAAGCCAAGCGTGCCTTTGGCGGTTGGGTTTCCCTTCTCCAAGATATGAACGGGGAGCTCCCTTTCTTGGTCAAGGACTGAGCGGACGATGCTGTTCGCTTCCTCGGAGGAGCCGATCACCACTGGACCTCCTCGGCGGCGCTTGCTCGTTGCTCTCGCCCACCCGATACGCGATATTCCTAGTAGGGCAGAAATGACTGCACCGAAGGTGACGAGGAGTGAGAGGATTAAACCTATCGTCATCCAGGTCGTTGGTGCTGCCGGCTGGCCGGGCGCTGGGGCATACGATGCAGCAAAAGGCGCGATGCTCGCGTAGATGAGCGAGACGACGGACGCGTTATGAGACTCCGAAAGCGTGACGCCGCAGTTGTAGAGGCCAATCGCAGTGGCAGACAATGCGATGACCAGACGATTTGAATCGAGCCGCATAGTGTCAGGATAAAAGTTTCGCTTCCGGAAGAAGCATTGAGCCTAAGTGCTTATCGACGACCTACCGGCCCAACAGCCCATTCGATGACAGCAGGCTGCTCATCTGGAACAGGGAATCGCTCTGGCCGGGGCTCCACTGGCCCCAATCGGCGGTGTAGACGTCGTTGATGTCCACCTGGATGCCCTGGATGTATGTCTGGCGTCCGGCGACTTGGTGGATGTTGGCGCGCGGGTGGATGTTGCCGCGCGAGCCCCAGTCGTGCTGCCAGAAGTAGCTACCGATGCCATCCTCCAGGCACCAGGCGATGGTGTAGAAGTTGCCGTACACACCCAACTGGTAGCCGGCGGCGCTGAGTGCAGCGCCCATGGCGGAAAGGTATGGGTTGATGAATTTGTTGAACTGGGCGAGCGTCGGGTTGTCGTCGATAGCCACATAGATCGGGCGCCCGGTCGGGCCGCCTGCGGCGCGGTGCAGGGCGATGGCCTGGGGTGCGTGCTTGGCAGCGCCGAGCGGACCCTGGAGCCAGTCGGCGGTGTCGGCGCGGCCGAACTGGTAGACCGACGCCACCGACAGGCCGTTGGCCTTGTAGTCCTGGGTTTCGTCGAGGGTGACGGGCTTGCCGCGCATCCAGAGTGCGTCGGGGCGGGGCTGGGATACGTAGCGCACGGCGCCGATGTGGCCGGCGGCTTTCACGGCGCGGGCGGATGGGACGGCGGCGGAGTAGTCGATCACGGTGCCGAGCACGCGGCGCTGCTGAGCCTGTGCGGCAGGGGAGAGGGCGGTGGCTGCGGCGCCGGCGGCGGCGGTGGTTGCCGCGAGTGCGCCCGCAGACTTCAGGAACGAGCGGCGATCAAAAGTAGTCACTTGCGTAACATTAGTCTCGTTTTGCCTCTTGTGCACCTTAGTTTGCCTGCGTGGCCACGATCCAGATGGCGACGAGGTGACACACGGCCGCCACGATCGTCGCAGTGTGGAAGTGTTCGTGGTAGCCGTAGTAGCGCGCCTCGCGCCCCGGCCAGCGGGCCCCGTACACGATGGCGCCAACCGTGTAGAGCACGCCTCCCGCGAATAGGAGCCACACCACCGCCGGCCCTGCGCTGGCCCACAGGGTGGGGATCAGCGGCACGATCACCCAGCCGAGCCCCACGTACACCACAACGTCCAGCCATCGCGGGTGATTGATCCACACCAGGTTGAGCGCGGCACCACCCAGGCCGCCGATCCAGGACACGACGAGGATGGTCGCGGCGGTTCGCGGCTCGAACACGATCAGGCACAGTGGGGTGTAGGTCGCGGCGATGAAGATGGAGATGGTCGCGTGGTCGGCGCGGCGCCACCACTGCACCGTGGACGGGGAGCGCCACGGGTAGAGGTGGTACATCGCGGAGACCCCAAACAGCAGTACGACCCCGACGCCGTAGACGGTAACCCCGGCGGCGTGGAGCGCCGGCAGGGTCATCCACCCGTAGGTGATCAGCACGGTGGAGGCCAGCGCGAAGGCTGCGGCCGCCACGAAGTGGGCCCAGCCGCGAATCAGGGGGCGCGGGCCGCGGTCCGCCATGATGTAGGAGCGCTGGACCTGGCCTTCTTGAAGGATCGTCATAGTGACCTCACTGGGGGTGGAGGAACAGTGACGCTATGTTACTACTTGGTAACTTATGTGGGTAGCCCAGCCGATTCCGCGAACGAAAACCGCTGCGGTAACCTAAGCCCCATTGCCCTAGTAGCTCAGTGGATAGAGCACGGCTCTCCTAAAGCCGGTGTCGGAGGTTCGATTCCTCTCTGGGGCGCAAATAGGGGTTTGGTGTGGCGTCGAGGTCAGATGGCGGGTGGTGAAGATGACTATCGAATTACGGCCACTTCGCGTCGAGGACGCTACCGAGATGGCTGATGTGCTTTCGGATCGAACCCTTTACACATTCACAGGCGGTGGGCCGCCCTCTGTGGATGCGCTTGCGCGGCGGTACGCGATCCAGACTCGAGGCGAATCCAGCGATGGTGCCGAGGAGTGGATCAATTTCGTCGTCACGCTCGGTGCGGGCAAGCAGCCGATCGGATACGTCCAAGCGACCGTGCCCCGCAGCGGCGGTGCGACGGAGATCGCGTGGGTGATCGGGACGCAGTGGCAGGGGCACGGCTACGCCAAAGAAGCCGTGAAACTGCTTTCCACCTATCTTGCGGAGCGAGGCATTACGCACCTCATCGCTCATATCCACCCCGACCACATCGCCTCGCAGCGTGTCGCCGCCACCGTAGGGTTGGTCCCCACGGGGCAGGTCGTCGACGGCGAAGTCCGCTGGGACCGGAGAGAGTAGAAGGGCCCCGAAGGATTCTCCGGGCCTACTCCTCGCCGGTGAGTTCGCGCAGCTTGGCGCGCACTGCCGAGGCCTCCGGGTTGGTGGCGTGGGTGCCGTCGGAGAAGAGCACGGTGGGCACGATGCGGTTGCCGTCGTTGACGGACTTGATCCACTCGTTAACCTCGTCCATGCCGTCGGCCTCGACGTCGACGAGGTCGTAGGGGGTTTCGGTGCGGTCGAGGCGCTGGCGCAGCTTCTGGCAGAACGGGCACCAGTCGGCGGCGAAGATGGTCACGTGGGCGTTGGTTTCGGGTGCGGTGACGGTCATGTTAGATCCTTTCGAAGCGTTGGAATTTGTAGCGCAAGCCTGTCGACGAGGTGAGCCACTCCGTTTCGGAAACGAGGGCAAAGGTGTCGTCGATACGCGGGGCGTAGACGGCTTTGGCATCGGGGACGTCGGGGTGGACGTCGATAAGCGTGCGCTCGATGACGTCGACCTCGTCGAGGGTGGCGGCGTAGATTTGGGCGCCGCCGAGGATCCAGGCGTCGCCCTCGAGGTCCGGGATGTCGGCAACAACCGAGGCCCCGCGCGACCAGGCGCCTGCCTCGCGCGAGGACAACACGATGTTCTTGCGGTTCGGCAGCGGCTTGAACGGCAGCGACTCCCAAGTGCGCCGCCCCATGATGATGGGGTGTCCGCTGGTGGTGTCCTTGAAATGCTTGAGGTCTTCGGGCAGGTGCCAGGGCATGTCCTCGCCGTCGCCGATGATGCCGTCGACGCTTTGCGCCCAGATCGCGCCCAACATCGGGCCCTGCATTAGACGGACACCTCCGCCTTGATGGTGGGGTGCGGGTCGTAGCCGACGACCTCGATGTCGTCGAAGTCGTAGTCGAACAGGGATGCAGCCTTGCGCAGTTTGAGCTGTGGATACTCGCGGGCGTCGCGGGAGAGCTGCTCGCGCACCTGGTCGACGTGGTTGTTGTAGATGTGGCAGTCGCCGCCCGTCCAGATCAGCTCGCCGACCTCAAGGCCCGCCTGCTGGGCGAACATGTGGGTCAGCAGTGCGTAGGAGGCGATGTTGAACGGCACGCCCAGGAACATGTCGGCGGAGCGCTGGTAGACCTGCATGGACAGGCGGCCGTCGGCGACGTAGAGCTGGAACATCAGGTGGCACGGCATGAGCGCCATCTGGTCCAGTTCGGACACGTTCCAGGCAGACACCAGGTTGCGGCGCGAATCCGGGTTCTTCTTCAGGGTTGCCAGGGCTTCGGCGATCTGGTCGACGTGGCCGCCGTCCGGGGTGGGCCAGGAGCGCCACTGCACGCCGTAGACCGGACCCAACTCGCCGTCGGCGTCGGCCCACTCGTTCCAGATGCGGATGCCGTTGTCCTGCAGCCAGCGCACGTTGGAATCGCCGCGCAAAAACCACAGCAGTTCGCCGACGACACCCTTGAAGAAGACCTTCTTGGTGGTCAGCAGCGGGAACGACTCGGAGAGGTCGTAGCGGATCTGGCGGCCAAACACGCTGCGGGTGCCGGTGCCGGTGCGGTCACCTTTCTCGGTGCCGTTTTCCAGCACGTCGCGCAGCAGGTCCTCGTATGGGGTCTTGACCATTGGTTACTTCAGTACTCCTTCGAACGAGCCGTGTTCGTCGTGGTAGCGGGCGGCGGCTTCCAAAATGTCGTCGGCAATCTCCGGGCGACAAATAAGCATGTCTGGAATATAGGTGTCTTCGTTGTTATAGCGAAGCGGGGAGCCGTCGAGTCGCGATGCGTGCAGGCCCGCCGCGAGCGAGACTCCTACAGGTGCAGCTTGGTCCCATTCGTATTGGCCACCGGCGTGGATGTAGGCGTCGTAATCGCCCAGCAGCACGTGCATGGCCTTGGCGCCAGCGGAGCCGATCTGTTCTGTTTCGAAGCCGATCGCGTCCGCGGCGTAGCGGGCGACGGCGGGCGGGCGGTTGCGCGACATGGCCACCTTGCCGGCGAACGGCCCTGAGACGTGGCGCACGTCGGAGGACTTAAACACCACACCAAGGTCGGGCAGCCCGACGGCGGCGTGGGTGGGCACGCCATTTTCGACGAGCGCCACATGCACCGCCCAGTCCTGCCGGCCGGTCGCGAACTCCTTGGTGCCGTCGAGCGGGTCGACGATCCACACCCGGTCCTTGCTCAGGCGCGCCGGGTTGTCGGACGCTTCCTCGGAGAGGAACCCGTCGTTGGGGCGGTGCTGGCTTAAGACTCGCTCGATCCAGGCCTGGGCGAGATCGTCGCCAGTCTCGCCGAGTTCGCGGCCACGCAGCAGGCCCACCCCACGGATGCCTTTGAGGATTTCACCCGTGCCTTCCGCAATCAGGTTGGTCAGCCGGGAGTCGGAGTACTCAGCAGTCATGTGCCCGACTCTACCGCTAAGGTTGGCGAAATGACTGGCTCGATCTTGGACCGCTTTCACCCGCAGGTGGCGGGGTGGTTCCAGGATGTCTTCGCAGCGCCCACGGCGGTGCAGGAGCAGGCGTGGCGCGCGATTTCTGACGACGAAAACGCCCTCGTCGTCGCACCCACCGGCTCCGGCAAGACGCTGGCGGCGTTCTTGTGGGCGCTGAACTCCCTGGTGGAGCGGGCCGGCCAGCAGGCGCTGCCCATCGATGGGGCGAACACCTCCACCCACGGCGGCGTGCGCGTCCTTTATATTTCGCCGCTGAAGGCCCTCGGCGTGGATGTGGAGAACAACCTCCGCGCACCCCTGGCTGGCATTGCGCGGGTGGCGCAGCGTTTGGGCCGCGACATGCCGGACATTTCGGTGGGGGTGCGCTCGGGCGATACTCCGCAGGCGGAGCGCAACCGGCAGGTGCGAAAGCCGCCGGACATTCTGATCACCACGCCGGAGTCGCTGTATCTCATGCTCACGTCCAAGGCGGCGGGCATTCTGAAAACGGTGGACACGGTCATTGTCGACGAAATCCACGCCCTGGCCGGCACCAAGCGCGGCGTGCACCTCGCGCTTTCGCTGGAGCGCCTGCGCCGCCTCGCCGGGGACTTCCAGCGCATCGGACTGTCCGCCACGGTGCGCCCGATCGAGGCGGTGGCCAACTTTTTGGGCCCCAAGACGACGATCATCAACCCGCCGGCGGAGAAGCGCTGGGAGCTCGACGTGCGCGTGCCTGTCGACGACATGAGCGACCTGCCCGTTCCCGAGGACGCCTCCACCATCGGCGATGCGATTCTCGACGACGCCCTGGACGCCCCGCCGCCCGGTGCTACCAACTCCATCTGGCCCCACATCGAGCGCGCGATTTACGACGAAGTCATGGCGCATCGGTCCACCATCGTTTTCGTCAACTCCCGCCGCACCGCGGAGCGCCTGACCAGCCAGTTAAACGAACTCTGGGCGAAGGAGCACGACCCGGAGGCGCTCTCCCCGCAGACCCGCCGCCCGCCGGCGCAGCTGATGAAGTCGGTGGATACTGCCGGCCACGTCGCGACCGTGATTGCGCGCGCCCACCACGGCAGCGTGTCCAAGGACGAGCGCGCCTTGACCGAAACCATGCTGAAAGAGGGCACCCTGCGTGCGGTGGTGTCCACCTCCTCGCTGGAGCTGGGCATCGACATGGGTGCTGTGGACCTGGTCATCCAGGTGGAATCCCCGCCGTCGGTGGCCTCCGGACTGCAGCGCGTGGGCCGCGCCGGGCACACCGTGGGGGCGGTTTCGGAGGGCACGTTCTACCCGAAGCACCGCTCCGACCTGGTGCAAACTGCGGTGACGGTGCCCCGGATGCGCCAAGGGCTGATCGAGGAGCTGCACACCCCGCGAAGCCCCTTGGACGTGCTCGCGCAGCAGACTGTGGCGGCGGTCGCGGTGGAGGACCTGGATGTGGACGAGTGGTACGACACCGTGCGCCGCGCCTGGCCGTACCGTGACCTTGCCCGCGAGGTGTTCGACTCCGTCATCGACCTGGTCATCGGTGTCTATCCGTCCACCGACTTCGCCGAGCTGCGGCCCCGCGCCATCCTCGAAGGCAATGTCTTGAAGGCCCGCCCCGGCGCCCAGCGGGTGGCGGTGACCAACGCGGGTACCATCCCGGACCGCGGCATGTTCGGCGTCTTCCTGCTCGCGGGTGCCGAGGACAAAGCACCCCGCCGCGTCGGCGAGCTCGACGAGGAGATGGTCTACGAGTCCCGCATCGGCGACGTGTTCACCCTCGGCGCCTCCTCGTGGCGCATCGAAAACATCACCCGCGACCAGGTGCAGGTCAGCCCGGCGCCCGGCCACACCGGGCGCCTGCCGTTCTGGACAGGCGACGGGCTGGGTAGGCCGTATGAGTTGGGTAAGGCGGTGGGGGCGTTTCGTCGAGAAGCAAGAAATGCTTTGGACGAAAGCTTGGACGAGCGCGCCCGGGCCAACCTGCTGCAATACCTCGACGAGCAGGAGGAGGCCACCGGCATCCTGCCTGACGAGAAAACCCTCGTGCTGGAGCGCTTCACCGACGAGTTAGGCGACTGGCGCGTCGTGCTGCACACCCCGTTTGGCAAGGGTGTCAACGCGGCGTGGGCCCTGGCCACAGGCTGGCGGGTCGCCCAGGAGACCGGGATGGATGCCCAGGCGGTGGCGGGCGACGACGGCATCGTGCTGCGCCTGCCGCAAGGGGAGGGGGAGCCCGACGGGGCGATCTTCCAATTCGACGCCGACGAGATCGCGGACATCGTTACCGAGCAGGTGGGCAACTCCGCCCTGTTCGCCTCCCGGTTCCGCGAGTGCGCCGCCCGCGCCCTGCTGCTGCCGCGCCGCAACCCCGGCAAGCGCGCACCGTTGTGGCAGCAGCGCCAGCGCGCCGAGCAGTTATTGGATGTGGCCCGGAATTACCCGTCGTTTCCAATCATCCTGGAAACCGTGCGTGAGTGCCTCCAGGACGTCTACGACCTGCCGGCGCTGCAGGAGGTGATGCGCGACATCAATACGCGCCGGGTGCGCATCGCCGAGGTGACCACCGACCAGCCGAGCCCGTTCGCTTCCTCGCTGCTGTTCAACTACACCGGCGCGTTCATGTACGAGGGCGACACCCCGCTGGCCGAGAAGCGGGCCGCGGCGCTGTCCTTGGACCCGTCGCTGCTGGCCAAACTGCTGGGCACCGTCGAGCTGCGCGAGCTGCTCGACGCGGACATCATCGCAGAGGTCGACGCCTCGCTGCGCCGGGTGGGCCGCGCGGAGACGTCCGAGCAGTTCGCCGACACCCTGCGCATCGTGGGGCCAGTGCCTATCGACGACCTGCCCACCTACACATCGGTTCCCTTGGCCTCCCTGGAGCAGTCGCTGGGGGCGCGCATGATGCGGGTGCGCATCGGCGGCCGTGAGCACGTCGCCCAGGTGCTGGACGCGCCCTTGCTTCGCGACGGCCTCGGCGTGCCCGTCCCGCCCGGCGTCGCCGCCCAGGTGCAATCCATCCCCGACGCGCTGGCGCAGCTGGTGGGGCGTTGGGTGCGCACCCGCGGGCCATTTGTCCTGCGCGACCTTGCGGACGCGTTCGGGCTGGCCGTCGGTGCGGCGCATGCAGCGCTGATGCCGCTGGTGGACAAAGAAAAGGTCATCGAGGGCCGCTACCGGCAGGGCGTCGAGGAGCAGGAGTACGTCGCCGCCGAGGTCTTACGCATCATCCGGTCGCGCTCGCTGGCGGCGGCGCGCGCCCAGACCCGGCCCGTGTCGCAGTCTGCGTATGGGCGTTTTCTGCCTTCGTGGTCAAACGTCGCTCCGGTGGGGGTCACGCCCGCGCTGCGGGGCGCCGACGGGGTTTACTCAGTGATCGAGCAGCTCGCCGGGGTGCGCCTGCCCGCAAGTGCCTGGGAATCACATATTTTCCCGTCGCGCGTGGGCGACTACTCGCCGGTGATGCTCGACGAGCTCACCGCCAACGGCGAGGTTGCCATCGTCGGCGCCGGCAAGGCAGGGGCGCGTGACCCGTGGATCATGCTGCTGCCCACCGACTACGCGGCCCAACTCATGCCGCAGGTCGAGGAACCCCTGCTGTCGCTGACCCAAACCCAGGTGATGGAGAAGGTGCGCCGCGGCGGCGGGTTCCTGTTCGGCGATCTGCTTGAACCCTCGACCACCACCGAGGAGCTGCGCGAAGCCATGTGGGACCTGGTGGAGGCCGGCTTCCTCGCGCCGGATTCGTTTGCTCCGATCCGGGCCCGGTTGGCGGGCGGGAGGACGGCGCACCGGGCGCGTCGCAGGCCGCAGCGAAGCAGGGTGCGCTCGGGGCGGACCTCGTTCGCGTCGACGGTCCCGCCCGACATGGTGGGCCGTTGGTCGCTCACGCCCACGCCTGATAGCGACCCCACGCGTCGCTCGGTGGCTTTAGGGGAGTCGCTGCTGGACCGCTACGGGGTGGTCACCCGCGGTTCGGTGGTAGCCGAGGACATCCTGGGCGGGTTCGCGCTGGCCTACAAAACCTTGTCTGGTTTTGAGGAATCAGGCAAGGCGATGCGCGGCTACCTCGTGGAGGGGCTTGGGGCCTCGCAGTTTTCCACCCCGGCCACCATCGATCGGCTGCGCGGGCACCAGGACACCGACGACGTGGTGGGCTGGCCCTCCGGTGCGCGCGATCCGCAGGTGCACGTGCTGGCCGCCACCGACCCGTCGAACCCCTACGGGGCGGCGCTGCCGTGGCCGGCGCAGGGGCCGACCCGCTCGGCCGGTGCCATGGTGGTGCTTGTCGACGGCCTCTTAGCCGCCCACATCACCCGCGGCGGGAGAACCATGACCACCTTCTTCGATTTCTTCCCCGACGGGGTAGGGGACCCGATGCCGTTGGTCGTCGATGCCCTGACTCAAGCGGTCCGGGCCGGCCGCATGCAGCCGTTGAGCGTGGAAAAGCTTAACGGCGGTCCTGCCTTTTCTCTGAAAGACTTCGGGGCGACGGTGACCCACAAGGGGGCGAAGATCGGAGGGCGTGCCTCGGCACCCCCGAAGCGGCGCGGGCGCAGCATAACGGAGGCGCTGGGAGAGCTAGACGGTGCAGAGGAGGCCGACGGCAGGCCTGATTTGGGTGGCCCAGCGGATGGGCTCACCTTTCACGACTAGGGTCCAGGCTTTAGGGCCGTAGCGGCACGCGGGGTACCGGCCGGTGGGTGGTCCCCGGCGGTTGCCCCGCCGCCCGGGTCCGTTTCGCCCGGATTCGGTTGACCGCCGAGTGCATGGCGGGGTCCGTGGTGTTTACGTGGCGGGTGCCGTCTGCCTTGACCAGCACGGCGGTGCCGGTTGTGGGGTCGTAATCCATGTAGCCCTTGTTAAAGGAGCCGTCCCGGTGGTCATTGTTGCACCGGTGATGGGTGGGGCACAGGCCGGTGAGGTTGGTGATGTCGGTGCCGCCGTGCCGCAGCCACGAAATGATGTGGTGGGCTTCGCACTCGCTCATCGCGGTGGTGCAGCCGGCCCAGGAACACACGCCTTGGATGGCGAACATCGCGATGCGTTGCGCAACAGACGCGAGCCGCTTCGACCTGCCCAGGTGCAGCGGCACTCCGGTGAGGCCGTCGACGGTGAGCAGGAAGTCGGAGGTGCCGTCCATGCCGAGGCGCACGAGGTCGAAGGCGTTGAGCTCCACGCCGACGTTGGTTTGGAACAGGGTGGTGGCGTCGGCGTCGGCAAGATCGTCCAGCGTCACCGACACCACCACGGAGGCCGCGCCGCCGTTGGCGGCCTGCTCGCCGTGCTCGTATTGGCGCATGATGGCCATGAACTGGTCGTAGCGGCGCTGGCCTCGGGTGCGGGGGTCGCGGTCCTGCTGGTGTTCAGCCGGGATGTTGGAGTTTGGTGCGAGCCCCTTGTCGGTGAGTGCTTTGTAGAGGGCGTAGTCGCCTGCGGTCATGTGAAGGCGCACGTCGTAGGTGCCGTCGGAGTTTTCCTTGCCCAGGGTGGCCTCGCGCTTTTCAAAGCCAGCGTTGGGGTTCTTCTTTGCGTGTGGCTTGTTCGCCTTGTCCACGAGGCGCTTCACAAACAGCCGCAGGTCCTTTTCGCTGCGTGTCTTCGCTTCCTCCATGGCGCGGGCGTAGATGCTCATGCGTTCGCCCTCGGCGGCCTTGAGCAGTTTGTCGAGTTCTCGTCGGATGATGTCCTGCTTGGCGGCGGGGACCTCGCCGGCGCGACGGCGGGCGTCCTCCTGGTCTTTGCGGCGACGCTCGGCTTCCTCGTCGGCGGCCTTGCGGGCGGCTTCTTCGGCGGCGGCGCGCTCCTCGTCGGTCGGTTCATCGCCGGCGCCAAACAGGTCCCCGAGGAAATCGTCCAGGTCGGGCTCGGGTGGCGGGGGTGGCGCGAACATGGCTTTGGCTCGGGCGAGCCGGTTGTAGGCCTCGCCCTTGGAGATGCCCAACTTTTCCATGAGGTAGGCGTCCGGGTAGTTCGCGCCGACGAGTTTGCCGGCATCGGCGAGGACACAGGCGTGGGCAAAGGAGGCGTCGACGTAGGCCTTCTTATCCATAGCTTGTTCGAGGCGTGCGATGTCGCGGGCGATGGTGGGGAAGGGGAGGGACGTGGGGTCGTCGAAAAGCAGACGCAGCTGCGTCAGACTGTCGACGACCTGGTCAACGAGGCGTGATACGTCGTTCATGTCCCCTCCTTTACGTAGTTGAGGGTCAATGTATCAACGCGCCCGACGTCAAAACCGAACGTTCGAACACGCGTTCTACTGTAACTGTCTGACCAGGTGCGCTGCCGCCGCAAGGCCGAGCCGCGGATTCGCCTGGCCCACAAGCGACTCCTCCGGGCTCGGCCCAGAATTGAAAAAGTTTCCCAGAAAGCGGAACATGGGCTCCACTATGCCTGAAGGTGATTCCGTCTATCAGCTGTCAAAGCGCCTGCAGTGGATGCAAAATCGCGAAGTCACAGCCACAAGCATTCGCGTCCCGCGCTACGCCACCGTTGATTTCACGGGCATGACCTGCGAGCGCGTTTGGCCTCGCGGCAAGCACCTCTTCATGCAGTTCGCTAAAGGCGGCCACCAGGCGCAGATCCTGCACACGCACCTCAAAATGGAGGGCACGTGGTCGATGCATCGCGCCGGCACACGCTGGAAGAAGCCTGGTCATGCGGCTCGCGTGGTGCTTTCGCTTAGCGACGACCCCCAGCCCGACATCGAACTCGTCGGCTTTTGGCTCGGCCTCGTTCGGGTGTTCCCCGCCCGCCAATACGAGCAGGAGATGGGGTATCTCGGTCCGGATTTGCTCGATCCGGATTTCGACCTGGCGGAGGCAGTCAGGCGCATCGAGGCACAGCCGGACCTCGAAATCGGACGTGCGCTGCTGGATCAGCGCAACCTTGCTGGCATTGGGAACGAGTACCGCGCGGAGATCAACTTCCTTGCGGGTACGCACCCGAGGGAACGGGTGGGGGAGGTGGACGTCGAAAAGCATGTGCGTCTTGCGCGACGGCTGATGTGGGCGAATAAAGACGCCCCCGTCCGCGTGACCACGGGGATCAAGCGGGCGGGGGAGACAAGTTACGTGTTCGGCCGCAACAACAAGCCGTGTAGGCGCTGCGGCACGCTCATTGAGAAGGGATTTCTCGGCGGCGACGGCGACCTCGAGCGGGTTATTTGGTGGTGTCCGCGGTGTCAGCCGGAGCCCTGATATATTCCATTTCTGGAAAAGGGGGGATGAGATATGGACTTTGAATTTTTGAGAGAAAAACGTCCGTGGGATAAGCGAAAAATCGACCGGCTCGGGGAGTATTTCGCTGGTAGTGCAAGCGTTCCGGTAGAAGCCGCGGAGATGATTATCTGGCACGACGAATTAGCTCGACGGACTGCTGCTGCCTGTGCAGGGTTTGCGCAGGAACTTTTTGGCCAGGAAAACCAAAGCCCGGACATTGTCAGTGCTTATCGAGTGAAATCGCAGGCGACTATCGGTGACAAAATCAGACGGTCGAATGAGGACAAAACGAAGAAGGTTCAACTCGGCCGGATGTGGGATTTCGCCGGGGCCCGAATTACGGCCAACGTGTTGCACGACGATTTGCGCCATCTCTCATGGGAGCTGCAGCAGGTGCTGCGGGCAGAGGGGCATCGTGTGATTGAGCGTGACTATATCGCCCGTGCGCAGCCCGGGGGTTACCGGGCTATTCATCTGGTGGTTCAGTCGGCTGCGGGTAATGTCGAACTCCAAATGCGGACCTTGCTCCAGTCGGAGTGGGCGAACACCTTTGAAAAGTTAGCGGACAAAACTGGGCGAAAGATCCGATACGAAAACGATGCGCGGCCAGGGAACAAAGAGCTAGCCAGGGTTTTTGATGCGCTAGTTGCGATTGCGCGTGATATTCACCATATGGAACGGCAACGTGCAGCGACGCGTCGGAGTAGTTCGAACTCGATGAAGCAATTGGCGAATATCCCGATGGGTCTGCCATTGAACCCGAGGCTGCATGAATTGCGGGCGGAAGCTTTTCGAGCATTGTCGTACTCGGAGACTGCTACGAGTCAGCATGCCTCGAGTATTCTGAGCCTCATTGAATCTTTGCGAGCCCTATCGCAACGTCTCAGTTCGTACGAGGTAGAAGAGTGAGGGAGAGACGATGAAGCACTTCCTTATGGTGTTCAACCGCAAGACCGGCGCTCTTCGGATGAAGGAGTATGCGGATGTACGTGATGCGATCCTGCAGCGGCTTGAAGAAGAACAGGCCAACGACAATCCAGATGTCGAGATTGTTGTGATCGGGGCGCCGTCCTTAGAAGACTTGAAGGTTACGCACTCCCGATACTTCGCGGTCGATGAACTTCCCGATGTTGCTTCGTATTGGGCGCAAGGCGAGAAGGTTTCTTAAAGGGGAGAGGGCGACCGTCACTTTCGTGATCGGTCGCCCTCGAGCGGGTTATTTGGTGGTGTCCGCAGTGTCAGCCTTTTTCGCCTCCCAGTCGCTGAGCGCGCGGCGGATGAAGAACACCAGGAATCCGAGGATGATCAGGATGAGCACGACGTAGATGACGTTGGAGTAGGTGTCGGCGTACTCGGTGGCTTTTTCCCAGTTGTCGCCGAGGATGTAGCCCAGGTAGATCAGGATGGCGTTCCAGATGCCGGAGCCAAGCGTGGTCCACAGGCCGAAGGTGAGAAGGTTCATGTTGCCCAGGCCCGCCGGGATGGAGATCAGCGACCGCACACCCGGGATGAGGCGACCGATGAACACGCTGGGCTTGCCGTATTTGTTGAAGAAATCCATCGATGCGTCCACGTCGGAGGCGCGCACGAGCCACATCCAATCGGCGATCTTGCGCAGGCGCTCCAGGCCGAGCCAGGCGCCGACGCCGTAGAGGATGTATGCGCCGATGACGGAGCCAAGCACGGACCAGATGAACACGCTGACCATGTTCAGGGATCCCTGCGCGACGGTGAAGCCTGCCAGCGGCAGTACGACCTCGGACGGAATGGGTGGGAAGAGGTTCTCCAAGAGGATCGCGATGCCGACACCGGGGGCGCCAAGGGTTTCCATTAGGCCGACGATCCAGTCGATGATGCTCTGCATTGGGCCTATCTTGCCTTATTCGACCTCAAGGTTCCAAGTGTGCACCGGCGCGCCTGCCTGGGAGTTTTTGATGTACTGTCGCAAAACCCGTGCGAGGCCTTCGGCGCGTTCGCTGGTGGCGGGTTTGGATCCGGCGGCGGCGCGGCTCAGGGCGTCCAGTTGCCAGGTCGCCCCGTTTTGGCCGGTGCGCACGCGGCCTTCGATGATGCCGAGGTATTCGTCGGCGCAGGATTGGTCCACGTCAAGGGCTCGCAGGCCCTCGTAGGCGAGGTCGAGCAGATGCTTCTCGACGAGCTCGCGCACCGGAACCGAACCCAACGTCGGCCATTCCATCTCGGCGTTGATGCCGTGCTTGGCGCCGGCGAGGAAGTTACGGTTTGCGGCGTCGAAGGTGAGGCGCGACCACACGGGTCGGGTCTGGTTGCTCAGCGCTTTGACCAGGCCGTAGTAGAGCGCAGCGTCGGCAACGATGTCCTTGACGGTCGGGCCAGCGGGAAGCAGGCGGTTTTCCACGCGGATGTGGCTGAGTTCGCCCGCCGGATCGTAGATGGGCCGGTTCCAGCGCCAGATCGTGCCGTTGTGCAGGTTGAGGTAGTGCAGGCCAGGGTTGTCGCCGTTCATGAACGGGGTGCCGGCATCGGCGCGGCCCTCGGGCAGCAGGGGAGAGAAGTAGCGCACGTTTTCTTCAAACAGGTCGAAGACGCTGGTGATCCAGCGTTCGCCGAACCAAACACGCGGGCGCACGCCTTGGTTGATCAGTTCTTTGGTGCGTGTATCGATGGACTGTTTGAACACCGGGATGCGCGACTCGTGCCACACCTTGTGGCCCAGAAACAGCGGCGAGTTCGCCGAGAGTGCCACCTGAATACCAGCAATCGCCTGGGAGGCGTTCCACGCTTCCGCGAACCGGTCTGGTGCCACCTGGAGGTGTAGCTGCATGGATGTGCAGGTGGATTCGGGGGCGATGGTCTCAAAGTAGTGGGTGTATTTCTCCTCGCCCCGCAGGTCGATTTTGACCAGTTCGCCGCGCGATTCCAGGATCGAGTTGTTCAGTCCGGCGTAGCGATTCTCTGGCGTCATCCACTCGTCGCTATCGAGAAACTGCGAGGTCATCGTGGGCAGGGTGCCGATCATTGCCAGGTGCGACCCGGCCCGCTTTGCTGCCTCGCGCACGCGGGCAAGTCGCTTCTCGACGCCACCAGCCAACTCCGCTAGCCCCTGGCCTTGAATATCCAAGGGTGGGTGGTTCATCTCCACGTTGTAAGCGCCGATTTCGGCCTGGTACTCGCTATCAAGCAGCGCGAGCACGGCTTGGTTGTTGGGGTGGGGGAGCATGGTGTCGTCGACAAGATTGAGCTCCAACTCCAGCCCGATCGTGCCGTGATCGACGAACTCGGCGCCCTGGAGGTGCCGGTCGAAGCGCTCCAGCTCATCCTCGAGCCGACGGCGGTACGTGGTGCGCTGGCGTGGCGTGTAGGACTCGGATGAGATGGCGTCGCCCATTAGCGGTGCTCCCTGTACCAGGTGATGAGGTTGTCGGTGGATTGGTCGCCGGAGGCGGGCTCTTCCTCGCCCGCAACGGCAGCGGCGAGGTCATTGGCCTGAGCCTTGCCCAACTCCACGCCCCACTGGTCGAAGGCGTTGATGCCCCAGATGGCGGCCTCCACGAACACGATGTGCTCGTACAACGCAATCAACGCGCCGAGGGAGTGCGGGGAGAGTTCCTCCGCCAGGATCGTGGTGGTGGGGCGGTTGCCAGGCATAACCTTGTGCGGCGCAAGTGCATGCGGGACACCTTCTGCTTCGATTTCCTGCTGGGTTTTGCCAAACGCCAGCACCTTCGTCTGCGCGAAGAAATTACCCATGAGCAGGTCGTGCATGGAGCCTTCGCCGGTGGCGGTGGGCAGATCAGCGCGTGGTTTGGCAAAGCCGATGAAGTCCGCCGGAATCAGTGTGGTGCCCTGGTGGATCAATTGGAAAAAGGCGTGTTGGCCGTTGGTGCCGGGCTCGCCGAAGAAGATTTCGCCGGTGTCATAGGTGACCGGGGTGCCGTCGATACGCGTGCGCTTGCCGTTGGACTCCATGGTCAACTGCTGCAGATACGCCGGGAAGCGGGCGAGGTCCTGCGCGTACGGCAACACCGCATGGGTCTGGGCCTGGTAGAAGTTGCGGTACCACACGTTGAGCAGCCCCATGAGTACAGGCACGTTGCGCTCGAAATCGGTGGTGCGGAAGTGCTCATCCATCGCGTGGAACCCGGCGAGGAACTCGCGGAAACGCTCCGGGCCGATGACCACCATCAGCGACAGGCCGATTGCGGAATCCACCGAGTAGCGGCCGCCAACCCAGTCCCAGAAGCCGAACATGTTGTTCGTATTAATACCGAACTCGGAGACCTTCTCCACATTGGTAGAGACGGCTACGAAGTGCTTCGCAATCGCGGTGTCGTCGCCATCGAAAGCCTCGAGCAGCCAGCGCTTCGCCGCATGCGCGTTAGACAGTGTTTCCTGCGTAGTAAACGTTTTGGAGGCGACGATAAACAGCGTCTGCTCCGGGTCAGCGTCAGCGAGCACCCGGGTCATATCGGCCGGATCCACGTTGGAGACGAACTCCGCGCTCACCCCAGCATCCGCGTAGGTACGCAACGCCTGAGCAGCCATGGCTGGCCCCAGGTCGGAGCCGCCGATGCCGATGTTGACCACCTTGGTAATCGGCTTGCCCGTGTGGCCGAGCCAATCGCCAGAGCGCACCGACTCCGCAAACGCACTCATGCGCTCCAGCACATCGTGCACGTCAGCGGTGACATCCTGGCCGTCGACGATCAGCGCCCGATCCGCCGGGGCGCGCAGCGCGGTGTGCAGCACAGCCCGGTCCTCGGTGGTGTTGAGGTGCTCGCCCGAAAACATTGCAGTGATGCGTTCGGTCAGGTCGGCGTCGTCGGCAAGTGCAATCAGCGCCTCCATGACACGCCCGTTGAACAGGTTCTTCGACAGATCCACGTGCAAACCGGCGGCGTCGAAAGTGAAGCGCTCGGCGCGCTGCGCGTCGGCCCGAAACAGATCACGCAGCGTCGTGCGAGACGTTTCAGCATGGAGTTTTTCGAGCTTTTTCCAGCTCGGTGCGGACGTAATGTCGTGCATTGCAGCCTCCCAGGCGGCGGTGATCATCTCCAGCGTTCAATGCAAACTACGGTAGTCAAAACCTGTCGTGCCTTCCGGGTAACACCCCACCACCCGGCAAATCTGGATAATGGCGCCCATGAGCATCGTCAAAATCAACGCGATTACTGTCCCCGAAGGCGCCGGCGAGGAACTCGAGCGCCGCTTCGCTGCCCGCAAGCACGCCATCGACTCCCAGCCCGGCTTCGAAGGCTTCCAGCTTCTGCGCCCGGTCAAGGGGGAGGAGCGCTACTTCGTGGTCACCCGCTGGGCCGACGAGGAGTCCTACAACGCCTGGTGGGAAGGCGCAGGCCGCGCCGGGCACGCTGAAAGCGACAAGGGCGGCGATAACGGTGAGGCCCCGCGCAAGCCGGTGTCACAGTCTGCTGAACTGCTGGAATTTGAGGTCGTGCTCGATTCCACCGAGCAGGACTAGCCGTCCGGAGCGCTAGCCCCAAGTGCGTTAACCCAACTTGCCCCGGCCGAGCCGCAGCAGGATCTGTGCCAGGCCGGGGCCTTCCTCGCCCAACTCGTCCTGGAACTGGTTAATGATGGCCACCTCGCGAGTGTGGACAAGACGCGTGCCGCCCGAGCCCATGCGTGTCTTACCAATCGCGGCGGAAATCTGGCTGCGGCGCTTCACTGCGTCGAGGATGACGCGGTCAAGTCGGTCGATTTCCTTGCGGTATTCCTGGATCTCCGCGTCCGAAAGGGGATCGTCGGTGCCGGATGGCATGCGGATTTCAAGCTCACTCATGGCAGTAGATTATGCCAGTTCGAACACACGGTCAGGGTGGTGTCGGCGGCGTTAGTACAGTGACTGCCATGACTGATGTGACCCTTGGCCTGAACCCGCAGCAACAGGCGGCCGTCGTGCACGAAGGTAGCCCGCTGCTTATCGTCGCCGGCGCTGGTTCCGGCAAAACTGCGGTGCTGACCCGCCGTATTGCCTATTTGCTGCAAAACCGTGGGGTAGCGCCGTGGCAGATCCTTGCCATCACCTTTACTAATAAGGCCGCAGCGGAGATGAAGGAGCGCGTCGGCCAACTCGTCGGACCTGAGGCGGAACGCATGTGGGTGGCCACGTTCCACTCGGTGTGCGTGCGTATTTTGCGCCAGCAGGCGCAGTTGGTGCCGGGGTTGAATACCAACTTCACTATTTATGATTCGGACGATTCACGTCGACTGCTCGGCATGATCGGCAAAGACATGAACTTGGATCTGAAGAAGTTCTCGCCGCGCGTGCTGGCCAACGCGATTTCGAATCTGAAAAACGAGTTGGTGGATCCGGACCAGGCGCAAGCACAGGCGCAACGCACCCACAACCCGTTCGAGACCACGGTGGCGAACGTGTTCGCGGAATATCAGCGCCGCCTGCGTCAATCCAACGCGCTCGATTTCGACGATCTGATCGGCGAGGTAGTCCGCATCTTCAAGACGCATCCGCAGGTCACGGAGTACTACCGGCGTCGCTTCAGGCATGTGCTTGTCGACGAATACCAGGACACCAACCACGCTCAATACGAACTCATCCACACCCTGGTGGGCGACGGCCCCGACGCGCCCGAGCTGGCGGTGGTGGGCGATTCTGACCAGTCCATTTACGCCTTCCGTGGCGCGACGATCCGCAACATCGAGGAGTTCGAGCGCGACTACCCCGATGCGGAGACGATCATGCTGGAGCAGAACTACCGCTCCACGCAGAACATCTTGAGTGCCGCGAACGCTGTCATCGCGCAGAACGAGGGCCGCCGCCCGAAGAAGCTGTGGACTGACCACGGCACGGGGGAGAAGATCGTCGGCTATGTCGCGGACAACGAGCACGACGAGGCCCGCTTCATCGCCACGGAAATCGATGCCCTGTCGGATCGCGGCGTGCCGTACTCGGATATCGCAGTGATGTATCGCACCAACAACGCCTCGCGCGCGTTGGAAGACATTTTCATCCGCTCGGGTATTCCGTACAAGGTAGTCGGCGGGACCCGCTTCTACGAGCGCCGCGAGATCCGCGACATCGTTGCTTACCTGAAGGTGCTAGAAAACCCGGACGACACGGTGAGCATGCGGCGCATTGTCAACGTGCCAAAACGCGGCATTGGCGACAAGGCGCAAGCCATGGTGGCGCTGCACTCGGAGCAAAACAATCAAAGCTTTGGGCGTTCGCTTATCGACGCCACTGAGGGCAACGTGGACATGCTGGCCAAGGCCGCCACGAACTCCATTACCCGCTTCGTGGACATGATGAGGGGGCTCCGCCAGGACATGCCGAACATGGTCAATGAGGTCACCGGCATGCCAGACCTCGGGCAACTGGTCGCCCAGGTGCTTGATGCCACCGGCTACAAGGCAGAGCTTGAAGCCTCCAACGACCCGCAGGACGGGGCGCGCCTGGACAACCTCAACGAGTTGGTCTCTGTCGCCCGTGAGTTCTCCTCGGACGCTGCGAACCAGATGGCGTACATGACCGATGAAGAAATCGACGAGGTTATGCAGGAAGGCGAACCCGCGCCGGGATCACTGCAGGCGTTTTTGGAGAAGGTTTCGCTCGTCGCTGATGCGAATCAGTTGCCGGACAACGAGCAGGGCGTGGTCACGTTGATGACGTTGCACACTGCAAAGGGCCTGGAGTTCCCGGTGGTGTTTGTTACCGGCTGGGAGGACGGACAGTTCCCACACCTGCGTGCGTTGGGGGATCCAGCGGAGCTCGCCGAGGAACGTCGCCTGGCGTATGTGGGGATTACGCGCGCCCGCGAGCGGCTATATCTGACGCGTGCGATGCTGCGCTCATCGTGGGGCTCTCCGGTAACCAACCCGGCCAGTCGCTTCCTCGCAGAGGTCCCGGAGGACCTCATCGACTGGCGCAGGTTGGAACCGGAGCGCTCCTTCAACGCGGATGCGTGGGGCTCGCCCTCGCGTCCACGCACGCAGATGCGCTCTGCGCGCCGTGCACCGAAACAGACGGTGCACAAGAATTTGAACTTAGTGGCCGGAGACCGCGTCAACCACGCGAAGTACGGGTTGGGCACGGTCCTCACCGTGGAAGGTTCCGGCGTGAGGGAGACGGTGACAATCGATTTCGGGTCGTCTGGCACCGTCAGGCTGATGACCATCGGCGGGGTGCCGATGGAAAAGCTTTAGATCCGGATACCCTGCTGGGCCAGCCAGACCTCGGGGTCGGCGTGGTTCACACCGTCCGGCTTGACCTCGAAGTGGAGGTGCGGGCCCGTGGAGTAGCCCTCGTTGCCGATGGAGGCGATCTTCTGGCCCGCCTTGACGCGCTGGCCGACCTGCACGTCGTAGTAACGCATGTGGCCGTAGACGGTCTCTTCGCCACCGTCGTGCTTGATCACGACCCAGTTGCCAAAGCCCTGCGCCGGACCTGCTGCGGTGACGGTGCCGTCCATTGCCGCGTAGATCGGGGTGCCTTCCGTGTTGGCAATGTCGATGCCACGGTGGAACGTGCCCCAGCGTGGACCGTAACCGGAGGTGTAGCGGCCAGACGCCGGCATGACCACGGTGCGGCCATCTGCGGTGCGGCCGCGCTGCGGTGCGACCCAGTCCGTGCCATCGGCAGGAGCGAACGCGGCCGACAGCGGCGCATCGAGGGCGCGCGGGTCGTACACGATCTTGTAGCCGCCGGCGGTCACGGTTGCACCGTTGTCCAGGATGGCGTCTGCAGCCTTTGCAAGGGCGCCCAAGGCGTCGCCCTGGTTGCCGATAGGTGCGCCACCGACAGTGAGGGTCAGTGCGTGCGCTGGCGACGCTACAAGCGTCAGCGCCAATGCTGCAGCGGCTGCCACGGAGGCACCGGGGAACATACGACTGGTTTTCACAGTTTTACCTTCTCTACGCAGGTCTGGTTCGGCGCAGCTTTGGCTACGCGCACAGCAGGTCAATTTAACGTGTGTCCACCCGCGAAGCAATGGCGTGACCTGCACGTTTGTTCTAATTGGGCGTAGCTAGGTGGTATCGCTGCAGGCAGGCGCGATGTTACTGAAGTGAAATTTGTTACGGATGTTAATTGCCTGTGGGGGTGGATGGTGTACCCCCGCATGCTCCGAAAAGTTGGACACCCAACAATGAAAAAGCCCCGCCGAAGCGGGGCAGAAGTCTGTGTAGCTTAGAGCTGGATGCCGCGTGCGGCCAACCAAGGCTCCGGGTCGACGGCGGTTGCACCGTCCGGCCAGATTTCAAAGTGCAGGTGCGAGCCGGTGGAGAAGCCCAGCGAACCCATGCCGGCGATGTCCTGGCCGGCATGGACCTGCTCGCCGACGCCTACGTACAGAGACTGCATGTGGCCGTAGACGGAAATGGAGCCGTCCTCGTGGCGGATGCGGATCCACTGGCCGTAGCCCTGGGCCGGGCCGGAGTCGATCACAGTGCCATCGGCAACTGCGCGGATCGGGGTGCCTTCCACGTTAGCGATATCGATGCCGGAGTGCATCGAACCCCAGCGCATGCCGAATCCGGAGGTGTAAGCGCCGTCGGCCGGGCGGACGACCAGCGGGGCACGTGCTGCTTCGTCTTGGCGAGCGACCTCGTCGGAGTGCTGGACTGCCTTGTTGAGCTGGTCGGTAAGGTTCTCAACCGGCTTGTACTCCGCGATCGCCAGGATCTGCGGGGTTGCGGCGTCGCTGTCTGGGGTGCCGGCAATTTCGTCGGTATCGGCTGCGAGCTGGATGGAGTAATCCGCGTCCTGGCTCTTGTCCGAGGTGAGAGCGCCTGCGGCGAGGCCGGAGAAGCCGGCGGTGGAAACCGCGCCAGTGGCGGCGGCGACGACAGCTGCGCGACCCGTGTTCGGCGTCTGCTTACGGTGCTTGCCGCCCTGCTTCTTCGAAATGAACATGTGCCCTCTTTGAGATTTCCCGTTGGCCCCGAATCTTCCCTGCTGGCAGTGTTTCCGGCAGGGGAATCGTAACCTTCCTGTTATCTACGAGTGGTTACTGTAACGAATTGGTTTCATCGGGGCAAGATGAATCTGAAAATTGTCTTAATCGTTCGCTGTCTTCGCAGTGTTACATCCCGGTTGCATCCACGTCATGTGTAGTCGTATGTGAATGGTGTGACTCTCCGGACGGGTGGGGCAAATTGGAAGATCGGGTGTCCTTCCCCAGAAGTGGGGGTGAGGAGTGGCAGAGTTGGCGGGGATGAGCACCACACCGAAACCACGCCCGGCGTCGTCGACAAGCGGGCGCCGCGCGCGCAACGCCAGCATGTCCAAGCGCAAGATCACCGGTATTAAGAAGCGGTCTGCCCCCGCAAAGGTCCCGGAGACGACCGAAGAGCGGATCAAGCACTACCTGCCGTATGTCGCTGTGCCGAATGCTGTCGTCGGGCTCGGGCTGCTTGTGGTGTGCTTTGCCGTCATCCTCATCGCAGGTTGGCGCCTGACCTACTTGCCTGCCGCGGTGGGGGAGAGCTGGTTCGTCTTCCACGGAGTGCCAGTGCGTATCGACGACATCGAGCTCGCCGCCGTACCCCTTTTGCCAGCCATCGGTGTTGTCGCACTCGTGGCGCGCCGCATCCGTGCGGCTACGGCGGGACGAGTGAGCATCCTGGACCTCCTCGTGCTGCTTGGTCTTGTCATCGGCTTTGCGCTGGTGTTCAGCGGCATCGCGTTGTTCATGGTCGCTGACGCGTCGGCCGTCTATCCGGTGGCCGCACCACACCCCGTGGCCGCGCTGCTTTGCCCGGTCATCTTGCACCTCATTGGTTACTGCATCGGAATCCGCAACGTGGTGTGGCATGCGCTCGCGAAGCGTGCGGGGGTTCCCGCGGAAACCGTTGATGCAGGTGAGGCTGCAGGCAACATCGTTGTACGCCTGCTGAGTGCAGCCGCAGTGATCTACCTTGCGTTCCTCGTTGCAGGTTTTGGTGAGGTTCGCGAACTGCTCGGCCAGTACCCATCCCTCGGGTGGGGCGGCGGTATCGGCCTGTTCGTGCTCTGTGTGGCGTACCTGCCAAATGCGGCTATCGGGGCGCTGTCGGTCATGCTCGGCGGGTCCTTTACCTACGGTGCCGGTTCGATAAACCTCTTCGACGCAGTCCAGATCCCGTACCCACCCCTGCCCCTGTTTGGTGCGATCCCGGCGGAGGTGCCCGCGTGGGCGCCGGTGCTGTTGGTGGTGCCGGCGGCGGTGCTGGTGCATTACTTCGTCGCAAAGCAAGTGTCTCTGACTGCTATTGCAGCAACTGCCACGTGGTGCGCCCTATTCGGCGCGGCCGCAGGCGTCTTCTCCTCAGGGCAAGCAGGCGCTTATGGGGTCATCGGCGTGGACCCTTGGGTGCTGGCGCTACTGCTATTTGTATGGGTTGCCGTCACCGGTGCAACCGTGTTGGGGGTAGCTGCGCTAAGGCAACGCACACCTGCGAACACTGACAGCTAGACTGCTTCGCGTGAGTGATTCAGTGAAATCAATTGCTGTGCTCGTCTCTGGAACGGGTACGTTGCTGCGGTCCATGATCGACAATGCGCAAGGTCGCTACCGCATCGACATTGTGGTGGCGGATCAAATTTGCCCAGCGATCCAACGTGCGAAGAACGCGGGTATCCGCACCGCAGTGGTGCCAATGGAAACCAACCGCAACGCGTGGAACGAAAAACTTGCCGCCACGCTTGCGTCCGTGAAGCCAGACCTTGTCGTTTCGGCAGGCTTCATGCGCATCCTGGGCAAGCCCTTCCTTGAGAAGTATGAAGGTCGAACCATCAACGCGCACCCGTCGTTGCTGCCATCATTCCCGGGCGCACACGCTGTCCGGGATGCTCTGGAATACGGTGTGAAGGTCACCGGCTGCACCGTCCACTACGTCGATTCCGGACTGGATAGCGGCGAGATCATCGCCCAGCGTGCCGTTGAGGTGCTGCCGGACGACACCACCTCCACGCTGCACGAGCGCATCAAGAAGGTCGAGCGCGAGCAGATCGTGGAACTGCTCCATAACGCCCAAGTAGTAAACGGAAAGGTCCTTTTCTCATGACGAATGCCGCGAAGCGGGAAATCAAGCGCGCGCTGATCAGCGTCTACGACAAGACGGGGCTGGAGGATCTGGCTCGCGCGTTGGGCGATGCCGGCGTAGAAATCGTCTCCACTGGTTCCACCGCGAAGCGCATTGCAGACGCAGGCGTGCCGGTGACCGAGGTCGCAGAGGTCACCGGTTTCCCGGAGGTGCTCGACGGCCGTGTGAAGACGCTGCACCCGCGCGTGCACTCGGGCATCCTGGCAGACCTGCGTAAGGACGACCACAAGGCGCAGCTTGAGGAGCTGGGCATCGAGCCGTTCTCGCTCGTCGTGGTCAACCTGTACCCGTTCGAGGAAACCGTCGCCTCAGGTGCCAACTTTGACGAGTGCGTCGAGCAGATCGATATCGGTGGTCCGTCGATGGTGCGCGCGGCAGCCAAGAACCACCCGTCTGTCGCGGTTGTGACCTCCCCGAAGCGCTACGCCGACGTTGTGGAGGCCGTGAAGAACGGTGGCTTTACGCTCGACGAGCGCCGCGAGCTCGCCCTCGAGGCGTTCACGCACACTGCGCGTTACGACGCCGCCGTGTCCTCCTGGCTCGCCTCCCAGCTCGAGAGCCAGGCTGCATCCCAGGCTGCGTCTGGTGCGCAGACCACGGAACTGCGCTACGGCGAGAACCCGCACCAGGCAGCCCGCCTGGAAAGCGACGGCTGGGGCATTGCCGCTGCGAAGCAGCACGGCGGCAAGGCAATGAGCTACAACAACTACCAGGACGCTGACGCCGCATGGCGTGCGGCTTGGGATCACAACCGTCCGTGCGTCGCGATTATCAAGCACGCCAATCCGTGTGGTCTCGCAGTATCCGACGAGTCCATCGCGGATGCACACAAGAAGGCGCACGCCTGCGACCCTGTCTCTGCTTACGGCGGCGTGATCGCCGCGAACCGCGAGGTCACCCTTGAGCTTGCAGAGCAGATCCACCCGATCTTCACCGAGGTGGTCATCGCCCCGTCTTTCGCGCCGGAAGCACTCGAGCTGCTGCGCACGAAGGAAAACCTGCGCCTGCTGGAGGTCACCCCGGAGCAACTCACCGAGGAGCGCAAGCAGATCACCGGTGGTTGGCTGGTCCAGGAGCGCGACCAGTTCCAGGCCGACGGCGACGCAGCCGCCAACTGGAAGCTGGTTGCCGGCGACGCTGCCGACGAGCAGACCCTCGCCGATCTTGAGTTCGCGTGGCGCTCGGTGCGTTGCGTGAAGTCCAACGCCATCCTGATTGCCAACGACGGCGCATCGGTGGGCATCGGCATGGGCCAGGTCAACCGCGTCGATTCGGCCAAGCTGGCCGTTGACCGCGCGAACACACTGGACGAGGGCCGCAACCGCACCAACGGTGCCGTGGCAGCCTCCGACGCGTTCTTCCCGTTTGCCGACGGATTCCAGTTGCTTGCAGACGCCGGTGTGAAGGCCGTTGTCCAGCCCGGCGGATCCATCCGTGACGAGGAAGTCATCGCTGCAGCCAAGGAAGCCGGCGTGACCATGTATCTCACCGGAACCCGCCACTTCGCCCACTAACCCTCTGAAGGAGAGTACCTCCGTGTCCTCCAAGCTCGCCGCGCTTGCGCTCACCGCAGGTATTTCGCTTCCGGGCCTGCCGGCCATTCCCACCTACTCCGCGATTGATCAGATCCCGGTTGTAGGCCCGGCCATTGTGCAGACCTACAAGCAACTGCCGCCGCAAGTGCAGCGAGCCATCCACCTGCCGTTGCCGCTGACGGCACCGGCCGCCGCGAAGAGACAGCCGACGGGCAAGAGTGCCACGGAGGTTCAAGCGCAGCTTGATCAGCTTGTGCGCGACGTTGTTGCGCGACATGGTGGCCGCGCGACAGCATCTGTCGGTGGCATTACCGCAGGGGATAACCGCCCGGAGCCGGCATTTTCCACTATGAAGGTCCCGGTGGCTATTGGTGCGCTGCGCAAGAGCCCGGCAGCCTACCCGGATGCTGAGGTCGCCGTGACCCGCTCCGATAACCCTGCCGCGCACCGTATGTTTGGCCAGGTATCGGGCGCGGAACTCGACGGCATCATCGCCGAGGCAGGATCGCGGACCACCAACTCCGCGGGATACCAGATGGGCACGCTGTGGACCACCAGCGACCAGGCGGCGTTTGCATCGGGCCTGCGCTGCGTGAAGGGGCATGAGCCGGTGCTGGACATGATGGGGCGCGTCGTCGATTATCAGCGCTGGGGTGTAGGGCGCATCCCTGGTGCACGCTTCAAGGGCGGCTGGAACTACTACGAGAACGGGCACCTCGCCCGCCAGTTTGGCCTCATCCCTGGGCCGAACGGGGATATCGCCGTGGCGATCACCGCGCACAGCCCGAAGGGGCACGAGGGTAGTTTCGCCATGCTCAACGAGCTGGCGGACGGCATCGCAGCAATGCGCGGCGATCTGCCGACGGCCCGCTGCTAAACATGACGCCGCGACTGAGGTTTGCTGCAGCGCTGGTCGCCGCTGGGCTTGCGCTCAGCGCGTGCGGGGCAGGGGAGCGGGCCTCAGAACCAGCGACGGAAACTGTGACGGCAACCCACGTAATTACGCCGAGTTCACTCGCACCCTCGCCCGTCCCCGCGCCTGTTCTGGAGCAGTTGCAACCGCAGCTCCAAGCAGCAGTCGATGCCGTGGTTGCTCAATACGGGGGAACGGCAGAGCTCGCGGTGTCTGACGGCCGGGACGCAGTAGGATCGCCGGAACAAGATCCGCAGGTAGCGTGGTCAACTTCGAAGGTTCCGATCGCGGTCACTGCGCTTCGCAAAGACCCTTCGCTACTTCCGGTTGCGGAGTCTGCGATTACCGCCTCAGACAACTTCGCAGCAGAAACACTGTGGGCGACGGTTGAGCCTGCGGAGGTAGAAGCAGTGCTGCGTGAAGCAGGAGTAGATCTCCCGATGAACACCGTTGTGCTCAGGCCTGGATTCACGGCTTTCGGTCAAACGCGATGGGGCACTCGTGAGCAGGCAGTGTTCGCCTCCAACCTGCGTTGCGTGGCGGGGGCCGACGAGGTACTCGACATGATGCGCAAGGTAGTGCCGGAGCAGCGCTACGGTCTGGGGGTTTTGCCGGATGTTGCCTTCAAAGGTGGCTGGGGTCCGGGGGACGACGGGAAGTACACCGTGCGCCAGCTCGGCCTGTACAACGGCTACGGCATCGCGCTGACAGTTTCGCCCGCAGACGGCACCTATGCGACGGCCCAATTGATGGCAACTGATCTCACAAACGCTGTGCTCGAGCTGCAATTGGGCTCGCCAAATCCTGACTGTTCGGAGGCTGGACGATAGACTGCGGGGACAAACACCCCCGTAGCTTGGAGATTCCACGATGTCGAACCCAAATGCCAACCCCAACGATGAGTGGGCGGCATACACCCCGAAACCATCCGAATACGACGAGTGGGGACAACCACAGCAGGACATGCCCACCCAGCAGTTCCCGGCGCAAAGTTGGGAACAGCAGCAGTGGAGCCAACCTGAGTACGCGCCGGCGCCCGCCCCGCAAGAGCCGAAGTCGTCGAACCGGGTGCTCTACATCATCATTGGTGTGCTCGCCGTTGCCCTCCTGGCGGTCCTTGGCGCGTTCGCCGCGTGGAGCTTTGGCGGATCGTCCAGCGGTTCCACAGAGCCGGTGACCTCCACTGTTGTGGAAACGTCGACGCGTGCTCCAGGTGGGGTCGCGACTGACGGCGCAAAGCCCTCGGCGGCACCGTCGTCGGCGAAGCCAGACACTGACCGGAAGAACCGTACCTTCGGGGTTGGCGTGCCGGAAACGTCCGTCACAACTGAGGGCTTCGCGCGTGCCGTAGGTGATGATTTCCGCGCGTACTACGCGGAGCACGGAAAGACGCCGACCTCGCTGCGTAGCCTGAGCCCGAAGACCGGCCAGTACTACATGATGTCCTGCTCGCCAGCGCAGGGCGGTTTCCGCTGCACCGGCGGCAACAACGCCTCCGTCTTCATCAGCGAGCAGTAGAAGGAAACCGGGATGCAGCATTACAACCTGTACAAGACGCTCGAACTTGATCCGTCGGCTTCGAGCGAGCTGCTTGTCGACGAGCTCACGCAACGCCTCGACAGCGGCCTCACCTCCAACCCTGGTGGCGAGGAGGAACTGCGCCTGGCTCGGGAGATTCTGGGAGATCCGACTAAGCGCCAGATGTACGACTCTCGCCTGAAGGCAGACAGTGGAACGCCCATGAACGTGCAAAGCCTTCGGTCGCTGGCCGCCATGGCGTCACCGGCTGCAACGGCTGCACCGACCGCACCCGAAGCACCAGAAGCCCCCGAAGTTTCCGAACCAGCCGCTGTTCCCGCCCCTGGCGACAGTGACAGCACACCGGAGAAGTCCTTCGATGTGAAGCGTTGGTGGCCTATTGCTGCTGTCGTGGCGGGTGTGCTCATCATTGCGCTGGTAGTTCCTCAGCTGGTTGGCTCTGGGCTGGGCTCGAGCGGACCTGAGAAGCTCGCCAACGAAATCGTCCAGCTTGATGAGGACGATCGGGCCGACTGGATGAATCAACACGCCGCTGCTGGCCGTGCAGCGTTGCTTGAAAACAAGCTTGAGAACACGAGCATCGGATCATCCAACGATGCCGAGTACGCCGCGGGGGAGAGCTACGACCTGAAGGACCTCGTCGCAAAGAAACAAGGTGACGATGCGTCGGAGAATACCGACTACCTCGACCGTCTTTACGGGTTGAGTGGGATCAAGGAGGCGCGACTCGTTGGGATCAACACGGAGGTGCAAAACAAGGACGTCCACGCGACATCGGTCAATACCCAACTGTTTCTGTTCGCTCGAGATGGCGGCGACTGGAAGCTCTACGACATCTTTGACTAACACGGCGAGAGAACGAGGAGATTGAACATGAATAGGACGAAAGCAATCGCACTTCTTGGAGCAGGGCTGTTGACAGTTTCGCTGAGTGCCTGTGGCGGCGCGGATGAGACTGAATCGGAAGTGCTTGACCCAACCAAGCACGCAACCTCGGCTGCGGAATCGCTTAAGCCGCAGTGGAACAACAACGCACGCATGGCCGTCGATCCGCTAGAGGCGGCCCCTGAAGCAGCACGTGATTTGCCAGAAACACGGTCACTTGGGATCGACAACGTCGACGTGTTCAATCCGGTATTCAACCAAGCGGTCCCTGCAAAACTCGCTGTCAAATCTTGGGACGAAGAAACCCGTGCGCTCGATCTGGACACAGGAGCGTTGTACGACGTCTCCCCGAAGAGGTTCGATGGCTCCGAGGGCAAAACTTTGACCACGACGATGATGCTGGTCGCCGACGATGGGAAGACCAAAGGCGCCAGCCTTGTGAAGACTGTGGAGAGTACGCAGGGCCTACAAACGGAGAAGGTAAGTCTGTCGACGTTCCTCGACGATTTTGCATCCTTCGACGAGCCAACCCTGGCAGAGGTGGATTCGAAGAACCTCGATGCGAAATCCGCCGAAATCATCGCGGCGAGCGCGGAGAAGATCTATCTCGCGAACATTTCGGAGGCCGGCTCGAAGAAACAAATCGATGTCGTTGCGGTGGATATCGCCTCTGGCCAAGAAACAAGGCATGAGCACATCGAGACCAATGATTTCTTCGGCGTGCTCGCGCAGAGCGGGGAGCCCGTGCTGTATTACGCAAGCAACGATGGGGATTTGAGGCGCCGAAACCTAGAGTCGGGCGAGGACGTTGAGATACGTAAAGGTTTCGCACCCGAAGCCGTGTGGCGTATCGGCGACGATGCCCTTGTGTACGGCAAGGATACTGCGGAACAGGAGCGCTGTACCGATGAGCCAACGAAGCCTTGTGAAGCGAAATTCCTTTATGTCAGCGGTGGCAAGGCAGACGAGGCAATGAGCATGGAAACCAGAACCTACAGTTCTGTACCTGTGGTGCGGCGCAGCGGTGACGTCATTACGGCCATCTTCACCTCGCGAGCCGAGGGCATAGTAAAACTTCTCGTTCTGAAGCCCGAGTCTGGAGAAGTCCTGCTCGAATTGGGTAAGGATGAACTCAAGAAGTTGGACTTCGTCGACGCGATTTCGGACGGGGAGTCGATCTTTACCTACGACGGCAATCGAACTTCCCCGCGCGTTGCTCAAAGCGATGTGAAGACTAAGGAACTTATCACCGCTGATGCGGATGTGTTCCCGATTGATTCACCGTCAGGGGCCCGGATTTGGGGCGTGAAGCGAGACGACGGGGATTGGTTCGAGGCCCGCGTCGCGGTCGAGGATTTAGACAAGTTCTAAACTAAGCGTCCTCGTCGCGCGATACCTGCGCGACGAGGCTGAGCATGCGCTCGGCGCGGCGATCCGGAAGGTCCGTATGGAGCACGTCCAAAACGGCATCGGCGATGGTGACGGAGGGGGCGGGCAGGGCGTCGTCGACAAGCGGATAGGGCGCCACGCCGGTGTTGTCGCGCATCTCGATGGCGGCGAGCGTCATGTGGAACGGCAGGTCTACGCGGGGGTCATCGTCGCCAACGATCTGCGCTGCCAAGTCGCGGAAGATACCCTCCAGGCGTTGGCGTGCCTCGTGGTACTCGTCAAACTCCTCCGACTCCAGCACAGGCAACTGGTAGAGCCGGCCGACGTTCCAATTCGAGGACAACAAGATACGGGTCTCGGCGGCGACGAGTGCCCAGAGCTTCACGGCTGCGGTTTCGTCGGTCTTGGCCAAGTCTGATGCGAGATCCAGCGAAGGCTGCAGTGTCCCCATGAGCAGCGTGAGGAAGATGTCGCGCTTGGAGGGGAAGTGGTAGTACAGCGACGCCTGACGGATGCCTACGGCGTCAGCAATGTCGTGAGTGGAGGTAGTTGCGAAGCCTTTGCGTGTGAAAAGTTCGGATGCGGCATCGAGGATTTCTTCGCGGGCGGTTGCGCCTTTGCGCCGTGGGCTTTGCTTGCGTGGTCGTCCGACCGAGTTCGCCATACCCTGCCTACCTTTCTGGGATACGCCACTACTTTAGAAGAAAAACACCCGCTCTCAACCCTCGCGGGGAGGGGAGTGCGGGTGCTTAGAGCCGAAGACTCTTACGCTGTCATCGTCAACCGGCTAATTAGCGGGTGGTGAACGGCAGAAGAGCCATCTCGCGCGCGTTCTTCACAGCGGTAGCGACCTGGCGCTGCTGCTGCGGGGTCAGGCCCGTGACGCGGCGGGAACGAATCTTGTGACGGTCGGAGATAAACAGACGCAGGGTCTCAATATCCTTGTAGTCGACGGTCTCGATGCCCTTTGCCTTCAGCGGGTTCTTCTTCGGGCGACGGGACTGCTCAATGCGCGGCTTACGCGAATTGTTGCGCTTCATAATTTGAGTCCTCCTTACCACGAAGACTTACGGACGCCAGGCAGCTCACCGCGGTGAGCCATCTCGCGCATACGGACACGGGAAACACCGAACTTGCGGAGGTAGCCGCGGGGGCGGCCGTCACGCGAGTCACGGTTGCGCACGCGCACCGGGGATGCGTCGCGCGGCTGACGGTTGAGCTCAAACTGAGCGTCCAGACGATCCTCGTCAGAGGTCTCCGGGTTCTTGATGATTGCCTTGAGCTCGTTACGACGCTCCGCGTAGCGGGCGACGATCTCTTTACGCTGCTCGTTCTTAGCGATCTTAGACTTCTTCGCCATGGATTATCGCTCCTCGCGGAATTCGACGTGCTTGCGAACTACCGGATCGTACTTCTTCAGCGTGATGCGGTCCGGGTTGTTGCGCTTGTTCTTGCGGGTGACGTAGGTGAAGCCGGTGCCCGCGGTGGACTTCAGCTTGATGATCGGGCGGATATCGTTACGTGCCATTAGATCTTCTCACCTCGTGCACGGATCTGGGCTACGACGGACTCGATGCCGTCGCGGTCAATGATCTTCAGACCCTTCGTGGAAACGTTCAGGGTGATGGTACGGCCCTCGGAGGGCAGGTAAAACTTCCGCTTCTGCACGTTGGGGTTCCAACGGCGCGAGTGGCGGCGGTGCGAGTGCGAGACGGTCTTGCCGAACGACGGCTGACGTCCCGTGACCTGGCAATGTGCCGACATGGGTTTCTTCCTTACTCTTCTTACCGCCCACGACTCGATCACGATGTGAGGAAAGCGCCAGGTGAGAAGCGGTGTGAGGGTCCGCTACCGGCGCAAATGCAATCGGTTGACGTAGGCGTATATGTGTACTTCGACAACAGCGAGAGACAACCCTACCGTCTTTGCGCCATTTCTCATAATCGCGTTTTGCGTAGTATGACACCCGTGAATGAACCCACCTATCGGAGAATCGTCGCTCTCGACGTCGCTCGAGGTATCGCAATTCTGGGCACATTGGCGACGAATATCTGGATCTTTGCCACCTGGCACCAGATGGACAGCGTCATGGAGCAGTATTTCGATCCGAACTTCACGCTCTGGGATGAGGTTCGCGCCGCTTCCACGAATGGAACTGCAGCAGAGGCCGCCGACGCGTTGTTCAATGCCGCAAGCGCGTTGGTCACGGACGGCAAGTTCCTGGGACTGCTCACCATCATGTTCGGCATCGGCATGGAGATCCAGCGCCAATCTGCAGCGAAACGAAACCAGCGCTGGCCCGGGCTGTACTACTGGCGCGCAATCTTGCTTGTGGCCGAAGGGCTACTGAACTACATCTTCATCTTTGAGTTTGATGTGTTGATGGGCTACGGCCTGACCGCCCTTGCGGTGGCGCCGATTATTGCGCGCAGCGAGCGTGTGCAAAAGGTATGGATGTGGCTGGCGCTGAGCGCACATGTCCTTGTCATGTTGCTGTTCTCCGTGGGCACCTATCTGCTCAACAGCATCCCGCTCGACGAGGTCGAGGGTGGCGAGGATATCCCCACGTTTGACCAGTCGTTTGCGCTCTACACCGCAACCGACAGCTATCCGGCGATGGTGCAGGCGCGTATCGACGACTTCTTCGGCGGCAGGTTCGAAATCCCAATCATGTTCGTGATGGGCATCGGTGTGTTTCTCCTCGCGGCCAGGTTGTACCGCGCTGGATTGTTCCAACCCGCCGGGGCGGGGTTGCGTCGCAAAGTAATGCTCGTCGGCCTTGGTGTTGGTATCCCGCTGGACTGGGGGCTGCGCTTGTTTGCCACCGGCGCATCTGCTTCGTTGACGCGCTACGTCACCTCGACGGTAGTGGCGTTCGGTGTCCTCGCGCTCATCGCGGCCTTCTACATCCGCCGCGACAACACGCTTGGTGTGGTGGGAACCGGGTTGGCTGCGGTCGGTCGCACCGCGCTGACGTGCTACATCCTGCAGAATTTGCTCGCCTCGGTGGTGTTCTACGACTTCGGGTTTGGTCTAGCCCGGTACGTAGAGGGTCCCGCCGGCACGTTGCTCGTGTGTGGGGTTTATCTCGCGTTGTGTGCGCTGCTTGTTGCCTTCAGCATGTTGTGGCTGAAGCGCTTCCAGCGGGGACCGTTTGAAATTGTCATGCACCGGGCTGTCGACATGGTTGCGGCTAAGCAACGGCAAGCAGTGCAGCGGTAGCGGCAATGACGGTAACTGGTGCCAGGAGTAGGCCCCACAGGATGAAACCGCGCCACGGTACTGGGGCCTTTGCGCGGCGGAGTTGATCTGCCCACAGCAGTGTGGCGAGCGATGCCCATGGGGTGATCACCGGGCCGACATTGACGCCGATCAGGAGAGCCAGCACGCTGGCCGGATCGCTGACTGCAGGTTCGAGCATCAAAAACGCAGGGATGTTGTTGATCGCGTTCGCTGTGGTCGCGCCAGCAGCTGCAATTGCTAAGGGGTGTGTGCCGGCGAGTTGCTGCACGGCGGACGAAATATCGCTGATCTGCAGGGCCAGTGTCGCCACCGCGGAGAAGGCAGTGGCAAGGCTGAGCGCCGACCACGGGATGAGTGGAGCAATGCCGTCGCGCCGTCCGGTCGGGCCCACCGCACACCACATTGCGATGGCGGCGACGGTGCTCGTCAGCCAGTAGGGGATCGGGCTGAGGAGTGCGAGGACGGTGACGCCCAGTATCGCGAGGGCGGCCGTTGGGCGGGGGAGGATCGATGACGCTTCGGGCATAGGCTCGCCGGCTGCGCTGCGGTATATGGCCCGGGCCGCGTAGGACGCTGCCACTGCGACTGCCACTGCCACGGCTGCAGGGACGGCGGCGAGTTTCACGTATTCACCGGTGGTGGAAAACGTGTCGCCGCCCACCGCCAGCAAATTCGTCAAGTTGGAAACCGGCAAAGGCATGGAGGCAAAGTTGGCAATCCACACCACGGAAAGCGCCACCGCCGGCACCGGGAGGCGGAAGCGGGAGGCGAGTTGCACCGCCAGCGGCGTCAGCATGATCGCAGTGGTGTCGAGTGAGAGGAACGCCGTTGCGGCGACACACAGTGCGAGAAACCCCGCCAGAACGATCTCTCTGCGTGACGTCGTGCGCTGCAACGCGCCAACCAGCCACTCGAAGGTGTGCACACGAGCAGCGAGATTGACGACGACAGACATGCCGGCCGCGAAACCGAGTACTGGAACAAGCCGAAGGGCAACTTCAGTGGCGTCGTTCAGGGACACTGCGGCGAGCACGGCGAGACTGGCGATTGCTGCCAGCGGCAAAGAAAACGAGGAAAGATTCATGGCGGGGTTGAGGGTAAGTGGTGGATGAGCAGGGCGGAGGTCGTCGATAAGCGAGTTGCAATGATTAGGTCGCAGCGTAAGTGAGCTGTATGCTATTTCGAGTTGTCCGGCAACCGTCGGATGAAAAGACCATTTCGCACCCAACTCGGGCACGATCCTTAATGTAAGGAACCGACCCGTAGTTCAATCCTGAGGGAGACGAATACTAATGAGGAAAGACATTCACCCGGATTACCACCCGGTGATTTTCCAGGACGCGAACACGGGCCACAAGT